>Ga0126379_10000472_pt1 | contig 22282 bp, 20 predicted proteins | sample PanSoiMetPlot_24_FD_92640 | JGI IMG/M metagenome (GOLD analysis project Ga0126379, IMG submission 92640) | Tropical forest soil microbial communities from Panama - MetaG Plot_24 | ecosystem: Environmental > Terrestrial > Soil > Tropical forest > Bulk soil | place: Panama | collected 2016-02-17
CCCATGCGGTCGAACTGCAATTTCAAATTCCCTTTGCCAAAAAAATGGCCGGGATCTTTGGCGGATTCCAGGTGCCCGACCAGATAGCTGCCTCGGGGAAAAACCTGCTCGCCGAATTCGGTGACTTCACGCAAATGACAGAGCACAGGATCGCCAGTTTCAACGGTAGCGGTAGAAAAGTTTGGTTCGTTAAGAACGCACTGCAGAATCGTGCCCGCAGGCAAAACGACATCCCGCGCGCTGGCGGCAGTGCTCAAAGTGAAGGCGGCGACAATTCCCAGCGCAAATATCGCTAGGCTGGTGCAAACCCTGGACATCATGGACTCACCTCTCACCGGAAACCCGCAACCGACGACCGCTGTGAGGAGTGCCAGCCCCGGCCTAAAGGATTTGCGGCTGTGCCATTAATACTTTCTTGGTGTTGGACTGAACACTGTAAAAAGTACTGGAAGGGATCGGAGGACCGCGCTGCGAGCGGCATTTCATTTGTTTATCGGGATGAAATGGGTACTGTCAAAATTAACAGTGAGAAAAAAGATGAAGCAGAATTGACCGATGATTTAGTCACCGCAATAAACGACGGAACGACCAGACCAGACGAAAACATAATCCCGGTGGTCGACGGTGACGTAGTAGCGGACGGTGCCTTTGATGTGGCAGCCATCGATGGAGCAGAGGACCGGGGATTCACGAGGATCTTTGGTGACGAAGGAGATCGTGACAGCCGTTTTCGGACGCACGGTGAAGACTTGGGGCGATGATGCGGCTGTGAAGAGGGCGTCGCTTGGTGCGAACCGGGTTTTAAAACAGCTGAGCTTGTTCAAATCCCAGATCTCTTTGCGATCGCGGCTGCTCGGGTCGCGGGCAGGATTAATTGCAAGGGGAAGGGTTACGTGTCCGTCGACGCTGGCGCCGCCATATCGGACTGAAACGTTGGATTCGCTATTGTTCGCGACGGTCGTAACGTAGTTGAGGAGTTTGCCCGCCTGATCGGGGCTGACTTTCTCGTATCCCAAACGTGAGCTAACTTCGATTCCTCCATAGCTCAGCTTGTGAATCTCATTTCCGGTGAGTGGGTCGTGAAGGGTGGACGCCGCGTCATGGGCAGGAGCGTTTTCGTCCCAGATCAGGGCGCTTTTGGTCTGAGTCTTGAATGTTGGGATGTTGTCTTGTGCGGATGTGCTCAACGTGAGCAGGAGATAGATGAGCACGAATGTGCGTTTCAGATTCACGGCTGAGTCATGGCTTGCACAAGATGCGAGAACGTTTCCCTTCCATGCTTTGATCGGCTATTGATGGCTCCGATTCGGAACGGCTTTTTCGGGGGCAGTACTACGACTCACGATGGGTACGGCATGGGACCGGCCGAGCATGTCGTTGTAGGTGATGGTTTTGGGGCCGACCGAAACTAGAATTTCTTGTCCGGCGGAATATTGAAAGCCATAGGTGCCGGGAGGAGGAGTGTACAAAACGCTGTAAATGGTATTGCCGACTTTTATGGCAATGTCATACCGTTTTGGTGAGTCGGTGGCGGCATTGAGCTCCGGATGTTGCTCGACAGACATGATCAAGCCGGGTTGGTACTTGGATGAAGTCGACTGGGCGGAGGCAGAGGCGACAACCGCGCACATCAATAGAATCCATAAGATTTTTCGCATACACGGCTCCCCTGAGAAGGATCATAGTCAGGGGTAGGGTGTGGCCAAACTGTCATTCCTGACAGCGCGGAGGCAGAGAATTGGAGAGTTATTTGAGCTAAGGGTCTTTCCGAGGTGGCGGATCTTTCTTGACGGGCATGCGGGCAAAGGGGAGATCGAAGCTTGTCTGGAGATGTAGATCGCTGACAGTAAGGGAGTAGCTGGGGTCGAAATAGTCATCAACCGCTTCACCATTGCGGAGTTTTTGAATGGTTCCGTCTTCCTTGAAGACCCAATCGGTAACGGACGGGTGCTGAGCACCGGCGAGAAAATCATGTCCGCTCATCAGGCGGCAGGGGAAGAGGTACTCGCACTCGGTTGGCGCATACCAGACGGCACGAATGCGGACAAGTTGGCCATCATCGTCGTAGCAGTAGTCGAGGCGTTGCTGGGTAGGAGATGGTTGGCCGTGGCGAGGATTTTCCACCATTGTGACGCGAACAATGAGGGCGTCTTTGAACCACACGAAGGCGAGAGGCGCAGGGCTGCCGGCGGCTTGCCATTCGTCTTTGCTGGCAAACTCACTCCAGGTAATGTTTTTCGCTTCTCCCACTGACTCGACTTTTGTCTCGGCGAAGATACGGGGCGGTTGCTGCTTCATGGAGGCATCGAGCATATCGCAATAGTCCATGACGGAACGCACTGCGTCGTCAGTGCCTTTGTAGTCGCCGAGATCCCGTTCCTTGAGCTTGCGTTCCTGTGCGCACAGCGGAAGGGCGAGTACGAGGATGAACCCGGCGAAAATGAGGCTGCGCATGTCCGTTTATCCGGTGGACAATCTGGCCGCTGACCCGGCGGTGCGTGAGATTCTAGCACCGGTCCCCGTCTTTATCCGGACTATTTTGGGACCTGATAGCGCAAGCGGACTACTCCGTCGGGGTACTTTTGGGCCGCGCGCAGCCATAGAGAGATGTCGCGGTGGCGCGGCGCTATCAGAGGGATGCCTTGGCCGATGAAAACCGGCATGACATTAATATCGAACTCGTCGATCTCGCCTTGATCGAGAAATGAGGCGATGATCTCGCCACCACCCATCATCCAAATGTGTTTTCCGGGCTTAGCACGCAGACGTTGGGCAAAGGCTTTTATGGGTTCGGAGACGAATTTCGTCCCGGGTGCAGCGGTTTGAGGCGGCTTGTGCGAGAAGATGTAGTTGGCCATCTTCTTGTCAAACATACTGTGCTTGATGCCCATCTTCTTCTGGTAGTCGAGACTCCAGTCGTAGGTTTTGCGTCCAAACAGGATCGTGTCAATGGACCGATAGAATGCGCGCATGCCGTAGTCGAATTTGTGCGGCAGGCGATTGAGCCATTCGACATCGCCATCGGGGCGAGCGATGTAACCGTCAGCGCTGGTGGCGATGTAGACGATGATCTTGCGGGATTTCATGTTTCCCATTGACCGGTTCGGCTTGGAATACGACAAGGAATATACGACATTTTAGGAACTATCGGATGGGCGAGTCTGCGACGCGGTCAGGCGATGAGGTGGGAAAGTCAAAGTCCACCGTTCCCGCAAAAGACGCGCCAGGAATGGGGCACACGCAGACCCTAAACTTTGAGAAGAGTGGGATCATTGGAGTACAGGGGAGGCTTTCTGGTTAGGACTGTGGAGAGGGTAGGGATCCTTCGACTGCGTGGATGCTTCGCTGATCGCGAAGCATCCACTTCGCTCAGGATGACAGGTGCGGAATAGTTGTCTGGTTTGCAGTCACTCGCGAAAACATGAAGCTCCACTGCGCACTTGACGCGAAACGATGAGCAGGAGCGAAATGAGATCGCCGATCTCAATGCAGTTCTAGGACAGTTCCAGTCCTGAAGGTTCGGTAAGATTTCCTGATGCGTGTCACTCTCGATGATTTGCGGCGGCTCACTGTGTCGCAGAGTCTATTCCGTCCCACGACGTTGAAAGGTGCCCTGCAGCGGATGGGGTTTGTGCAGGCGGATCCGATTCGCGCACCAGCGCGGGCACAGGATCTTGTGCTGCGCCATCGAGTGAAGGATTACCGTGCCGGGGACTTGGAGCGGCGGTACACCAAGCTTGGTGTCGAGGAAGATTTCTTCATCAACTACGGATTTGTGACGCGAGAGCTTTGTGGGTTGATGCATCCGCGGGCGGATTGCCGGGTTCCGGCCGAGAACCGTTTGCCTTGGCCTAAGCCACGATGGGAAAAGGCGCAACTGCTGCTGGATTTCGTTCGAGAGCGGGGAGTAGTGCATCCACAGGAGGTCGAAAAGCACTTCTCGCATGGGAAGGTGAAGAACTACTGGGGAGGCAAGTCAAATGCGACGACGCATTTGCTGGATGCGATGCATTATCAGGGATTGCTCCGGGTGGTGCGGCGCGAGGCGGGCATTCGAATGTACGCAGCGCATAAGCATGCAGATGTGATGCTCGACAAAGCGGCCTCTGAGGCGCGACTGGATGCGCTGGCCGACGTGGCCATCAGGATTTATGCTCCGCTTCCCTTGTTTAGCTTGCGATTCTTGTTGCGGCGGTTGCGGTATGCCGCGCCGCAGTGGGAAGACGATATTCCAGGAGTGATTCGGAGGGCGAAGCATCGACTGGGGCACGCGCATCTTGATGGCGTGGATTGGTACTGGCCGGCGGATTGGAAGATTGGACGCGGTGAGCCGGGGAACGAGGTGCGACTGTTGGCTCCGTTCGATCCGGTGGTTTGGGATCGCTGGCGGTTCGAGATGCTGTGGGGATGGGTGTATCGGTTTGAGGCTTACACTCCGGCAGCCAAGCGGGTGCGCGGATATTACGCGCTGCCGATGTTGTGGAGAGATCGGGTCATTGGATGGGGGAATCTTCCGGTGAAGGATGGGGCGTTGAGGGCGCAGTTTGGTTATGTGGAATCTGAGCCGAAGGATCGAGGGTTCAAGCGGGGGATGAGTGAAGAGTTGGAGAGAGTAAGGACATTCCTGGGGATCGATGGAATCAATTGAATGAGAATCAAAATCCACAAGACGAGACGCGAGAAGGGTGCGGCACCACCTATGCATGCTGACTGACGGTGCGAGAGATGTCATGCATGGATCTGTTTTTCGGCGCCGCTGAACAGAGCACGCAAGGCGCGGATGACCAGTTTTGCGAGCAGGACGATGATCACGATGAAGATCACAGCGAGAATTCCCGCTACGTACGGATGTCGCGTTGCCAGCCAGGTGAGACCGATGGCTACGACATCTTCTCCGAGACTGAGGCCGATGTTTGACACTGGTTCGGGTGAGGGCGTGACAGCGGCACGGGCTGCCGTTTTGCCCCCGTGGGCGATGAAAGCGACCCCTGCGCCAAGGAGCGCCGCGAGTAATTGATGTTCAGGAGTGAGTTGGCTGGTCGCACGATAGGCAAGGAGTCCGGCGACAGGTACGCGAATGAAAGTGTGGATAGCGTTCCAGACAAGGTCGAACGCGGGGATCTTGTCGGCGAAGAACTCAATGATGAAAAGGGTAATACTGGCACCGATGACGATCCAGCTTTGAAGCGGTTGCAGTCCAGCGGGAAGTGGGAGGTGGCCGAAACGCGCGAGCAGTCCGAGGACCGCGACGGTGGCGTAAAGGTTAAGTCCCGCGGCAAAACCGATGGCTACGAGAAGGGCGAAGAGCTCCGCCGGCGGGATTTTCAGAACGTCGAGCATTGGGGCGATTGGTCTGAATCCTCTTCAATATATTACGGCGCATTACGGCGCTCGACGGAACAGTGAAGATGGACAGGGGATGTGGAGATTCCAAAGAAAATCCCTACTGTTCCCAAAGACCGGGAGAAGTGGGGCACCCATGACGCGTTGGAACGGCGAATGAGGAGAAAGAGAAAGGGTCGCTCTGGGAGCGACCCCTCAGAAATTTGCTGAGTCCCGTTTAGAGTGTGGACTCGATCTCGAAGCCCCAGGCTTCCAGAAGCGGCTCAGGGATGTACTTTGAGTTCTTGTTACGGCGAGCCCACTCACGCAGCCGGGTCGACCGCAGATACTGATCGGGCGAGAGTTTATACTCGCGCACAACCTGTTCAAATTCGGTAATGGTGGGGGTAACGGGGCCGATCGGCTCGGGCTTGCCCCAGTTCGGATTTCCGCGTCGTTTCGCCATGGACTATTGCCTTTCGACTTTGGGGAATAAAAGCTACAAAAACCGCTCTAACTATATGATTCTCGGACGCTGCTTCGGGATTCCGCGAATGTACGAAAGATATAGCGGACAAAGTTCTGGCGTCGCAACCGCAGAGGTCCGAAAGCTAGTCTGGAAACCCCATATCTTACGAACATCCTGTCGGCAAGTCAACGGAAATCTGCGCGGTCGCGCACGAGAGTTTCGATGTAAGACTAACAAAATAGAGGCGTTGTTGAATGTCAGGGGAAATGGGAATGGGGTCGAATTGATGGGGTTGCAAGTTCTTGCAACCTGCTGAAAATGAAAACAATTCCGGGGTTACGGACGTAATCCTGCGGGCGGTTGAGCCATTGATTGGGACGGTCGATCGACTTAGAGTGCAGTTAGGTCTGCAGCGCACTCGGGAAGCGCGGGACGAACGTTCGACAGCGCGGATTGCGGCTGCTTCTCGCTGAATCAGGCATTCTCATGGGGCTTAAGGCCTTATTACTCTGCTCGGATGAAAAAATCGTGCGCGTCTTGCGCCGGGTCTTGGGCGACCTCGACATCGAAGTTCAGTTGTGTCCGAACGCGGAAGCGGCGCTGCGCAAGCTTACCCGTCAGAGATTCGAAGCGATCGTAGCTGATCTTTCCGACGAGGGTGCATCCGGAGTAGTGAGTAGCGCGCGGAATGCGCCGTGCAACAAGCAGGCCGTTGCCGTGGCAATCGTTGAGCAGAACGTTGGATTGAAGGCGGTGTTCCAGACGGGCGCCCATTTTGTTCTGTACAAGCCGGTCTCAAGCGAGAGAGCGAAATCGAGTTTCCGTGCGGCGCGAGCGCTCATGAAGAGCGAACGCAGACGCAACATTCGCGTCACAGTACAAATCCCCGTGGTCATGCGCAGTTCCGAAGCAGGCGGCAATATGAAGGTGACCACCGTCGACCTGAGCGAGGGAGGCATGGCGATCGAGCTGCCAAATCGCAAGCGTCCGGTGGGACGGTGGCGGATTGCTTTCACTTTGCCGGGTGCAGACAGGGAACTGGAGATTCCGGCTGAGTTTGCGTGGGAAAGCGCGAAGGAACAAGGCGGATTGCGTTTCGTCCAGCCATCGGCGGAGACGACGATGCAGTTGCGCGATTGGCTACGGCAGAATTCGCCGGAGGCGGAACAAGACGATCCGCCGATCCGATGTCAGTTGACGGATCTGAGTCTGGGCGGATGCTATCTGGAGATCTCGTCGCCATTTCCTGCGTCAAGCCGCGTGACACTCTCGATGCGCGCAGGTGGAATTGAGGTTCGGGTGCAGGGCATTGTGCAAGTCATGCATCCGGACAAAGGCATGGGAGTGCAGTTTACACAGAACACGCCTGAACACCGCGCGGCTCTGGAAAGATTTCTTGGCGTACTGACTGAGAACCGATCACTGATGCCGGAGTTGCTGGTTCAAGCCGAAGGATTGGAGAGGGATGGGTTCCAGCGCCAACCGTCGGCGGCAGATACCGAGGACCCGCTACTGCAATTATTCTACGGAGAACCGTTGTCGGCAGAAGCGTTTCATGAAGCCTTGCGAAAACAGCGTGCGGTTCCGCCTGCGGTGGAGAGCGGCGCATCCACAGCGCACGCCTAGAAGCCAAAGAGTCTCCCTTCCTCGCGTCGTTTCTATCTGAGGAGTGCAATCCAGCGAAGATTGCTGGCGGCCGCGTCGTGCCCGGAGCGGGTCATTCAGTAAGGATCTAGTAATGATCGGGGAGCCGGGATGGCGAAATTGGCAGACGCAGCGGACTTAATACTCCGTAGGGGCCAAGAGCCTTATGAGGGTTCGATTCCCCCGCCGGGCACCATCCGAATCGGCCGCGATGACCTGTCGAAGAAATGACTCAATCCGGGAGACCGGAAACTCGGTGGAGGAAGGTGGAAATCGAATCACAAAATTAACGTGACTTTCACTAACGCTTGTGGTTCCTGATGTGGCATACTTCGGGGAACTGGTTGCACCTTCGATTGTGCATTTTAAGTACTGCTCTTTTTGGGAGTGTGCCTTGGGGTTCTCGAAAATCTCACGATTGGTGCCAGCTATGACCTGTAAGAGATGCTCTTCGAACGACCTGAGCACGTTTAACACAGAAATAAACATGCATTTTCCTGGGTGGGAAGGACTAGATATGGCATCGGTATGGGCCTTCCCAAAGGTGCGCGTCTGCCTGAATTGCGGGTTGGCGGAATTTGATGTTCCGGATCGCGAGTTACGTGTGCTGGCCGAGGGCGTTGGATGGACGCGATCGTCGAAAACCGCCTAGCGTTGGATGTATCCAGTGTTCAGAATCTTCGTCGCACTTTGGGAGATCAAGCGAAGATGCAGCCAGGCTCTTGCTTAGGAAAATGCGATTCTCTTGAACTGCTTCGATAGCCCTTAGCAACTCAATAGCATCCGATTTCACGATGTAGCCATTTGCACCAAGGCGCAGAGCTTCCTGAATTATTTCGGCCGAGCGATGTTCAGTGAGGAAGAGCAATTTCGCGTCAGGACACCTCTCGCGGATGAGCCGGGCAGCTTCGATTCCATGCAGCTTTGGAAGGCTAATATCGAGGATGATGAGATTGGCTTGGAGTTCATGAGCCTTGTGGACGGCCTCGAGTTCGTCACTGGCCTCTGAGACCAGCCATGAAGGGTAATTCTCTTTCAGAGTCGAACGAACAAAGTTACGCCATGGCTCGAAGTCATCCACGACAATGACTTGAAAAACGGCTGATGTCACTATCAACCCCGCAGGCAAAAACGGGAATCCCTATCTGTGCGAAAACACGCAAATCCTAATTAACTACTGTAACCCGAGTTACGATGAGCGCGAATAACACTGGCTGCCACATGATATTGAGCCGGGTGTACGGAGGGGAGAGCCAAAGAAAGGTCTTACCGAGTTACCATTCTCGATCTTCCATCAGATAGCGGAGCTGCGGAGGAGTAAAGAAGGTGTCTTCAAGAGTTAGGCGGGAGAATTCGTCTAGCGGAAGCTCTCGACCCTGCAGTGTAATAAAGGCGTGGTCACAGTCCGCTTCAATGAGAAACTCGCGAAGTCGTCGATGAGCTACTGTCACCGTAATGTCAGGTTTCTCAGGCTCGAATTCAATGGCAATGACTTCCGTCCTCAGGGTATCGCAGGCGTGAAAGACTGACGAGGGGATGCGTGTGATGGTGAGGAGAACGAGATTGTTGTCCTGCTTGATTCGTCGCAGGGTAGCGACTTCCGGGTAGTGATGGTTCAGGCTATGGCAGGCTTCGGCAATCGCTTCCTGCGCCTTTTTCCATAAGTCAATCGCGTTTCTGAGATTGCGCTCTTTCGCCGCGCGGCGTTCCACCCAATTACTCAGAAGCAGACTCATCGATGTCAAAAGGATATCTGACCGCCATTTGACACTTAGTCGCCACCTAGCAGGAACTGGCAAAAAGTGTAGCCAGTCCGCAGCTGTGGGGATGGCTGTGGGCTTGATGTCGCAGGTGTTCAGCTACAGACTCAGGCTGGTGGCCCAGTTTAGCGTTGGACAATTTAGAGAATCGCTGTGAAGAGAAAGAGTGCGTTGCGCATCTTCTGCCGAAGTGGATAGTTATGACAGAAACAAAAATGAGCCGTCCTCGGTGGGGAATTAAACCAAGGGCGGCTAGGAGACGAATATCCGTGAAAGTAGAGTCATTGTCTCTGAGTTTTATTGACTATAAAACTGTCAAAACTACCAGAGCCAAGTCCGGGAAATAGCTCCATTTCTACAGTCAAAGCTCCGCTGCAATCCGCAGTGGAAGTGACTCCTACTTCTAATAGTTCCGTTTGAGTCCTAGTGGAAGCTACCTTGGTCGTGGCCGTGACCAGAATGCCGGTGCCGGCCAGGATGGACCCGGGGGAAACCTGCCTCGTCCGCCACGGGAGAGAAGCCTATGCACGCGTCGTTTCGGTCATGTGCGCGTTCTTCTTCGAAGGCAATGTTCGGCTTCTTTCTGATGTGTGCACCGTTGTTATTGGGGCAGAATACGACGGTACCAGCGGATGCAAAGAAGGAACTGCCTGACGCCCCTATGCCGGTCACATCGACGTCGCCGCCACAAAACAATCTAAGTTTGAGACGTGGCGCACTGCCGCCGAGCTTTGGTGCAGATCGTACTCAGGGCAAGACGTGGATGGGGATGTCGCCCGCGGTCGAGCGTCCGAAATTCACTATGAACGCGTTAGCGTCCGAAAAGAACAGACCAGGAGGGAAAGACCTGAAAGTTCCTGGGCGGTCTATAGCAAACCGGTTCTCGTTCGAACCCATCGGCGGACATGCGAACCACCCGGCAGCACACGGTGGCAATGAATGGTACACAAGTCACATTCCCTTGGCGGGTTCGATCATGCGGCAAGGACTTAAAATCTCTAAGGCCCACCCTCATCTCACCACTGTAATCAAGACAATCAAACCGAAACTCTAGATCCGAGGTCCTCGTGGATTCCAGCGATCGTTTTCGTTTTATGAACGCGCAATGCTTCTTGGCCTGCGTGAGAGAAAACGCGAAACTCAGCCCGCCTTTTGTAATCCCGCAACTTGATCGTGAGTCATCTTGGCCGAGAGTTGCTCCTTGGGAGCATGCAGCCAATCAGCGGCAGTTGTGCGTGCGAACAGATCGAGACTGCGAGCAATGAGACCCGTCCAGCCGGTCTGGTGGCTGGCTCCGAGTCCTGCGCCGTTGTCGCCGTGGAAGTACTCGTAGAAGAGGATGTAATCCTTCCAATGAGGATCCTCCTGGAACTTCTTGGTTCCCCCATAAATCGGGCGCTTGCCGTTCGCATCACGCAGGAAGATGCTGGAGAGTCTTCTAGCAATCTCCTTCGCTATTTCAAACAGAGTCAAATGCTTTCCGGAGCCGGTTGGGCATTCAACTTTAAAGTCGTCGCCATAGAACTGATACAGGTTCAGCAGTCCGCGTATGAGCAGGCCATTCACGGGCATCCAGACGGGTCCGCGCCAATTGGAGTTGCCTCCGAACATCCCAGTATTTGATTCGGCGGGCAGGTACTGTACTTTGTATTCGTTCCCTTTCAGATTGAATATGAACGGATGCTCAAGGTGGTAACGGGACAACGAGCGGATTCCATAAGGGCCAAAAAACTCGTTCTCGTCGAGCATGTATTTCAAAATTCGTTCTAACTTCTCTTTGTTGCAGACAGCCATCAACCGCCGGTTGGCGTAACCGATGAACGACTCATCTGCGGGCGCAATGTGTTTGAGCAACTCGGGGTGACGTTTCTTGAAGGTCTCCATTAATTCCCCAAGGCGAGGATGACGCGCGAGGACGCCGGTTGCCTCCAACACTGTTGAAGCACATAAGGGGAGCAATCCCACCATGGACCGTACCTTTAATCGCATGGAATCTCCGTTTGGGAAGTGGAGGAGATCGTAGAAGAAACCGTCTTCAGAGTCCCACATCTCGTTGTGGTTCTCTCCAATGCGATCCATTGCGTAAGTGATCCAGACGAAGTGTTCCATGAACCGAAAGGCGATTTCGTCGTAGACCGAGTCATACTCGGTCAAAGTGAGAGCGATTTCGAGCATGCACTGGCAGTAGAAGGCCATCCATGCCGTGCCGTCGGCTTGATCCAAGTGGCCGCCGGTCGGAAGTTCGGAGCTCCGATCGAAGACCCCAATATTGTCCAGACCAAGGAAGCCACCGGCAAACACATTTCTGCCCTCCGGATCTTTGCGATTGATCCACCAGTTGAAGTTCTGCATCAGTCCCTGAAACGACCGTTCAAGAAAGCGGAGGTCAGCACGGCCTAATTCCTTCTCGATGTTGTAAAGGAACAGCGTCGCCCACGCGTGAACTGGAGGGTTCACATCACTGAAGTTCCATTCGTAGGCCGGGATCTGACCGTTGGGGTGCGAATAGAGATTGCGGAGCATCAGGAGCAACTGATCTTTGGCAAAATCAAAGTCCACCAACGACAGCGCCAGCGTATGAAAAGCGAGGTCCCATGCCGCGTACCAGGGATACTCCCACTTGTCCGGCATGGAGATCACGTCGCTGTTGAGCATGTGGAACCACTCGGAATTGCGAGAATAGCGGTGCTCCTTGCTTAACAAGGGATGTGCCTCATGCTCTGCAAGCCAGCGATCGAGATCGAAATAGTAGTACTGCTTACTCCACAGCATTCCGGCGAGAGCCTGACGGTGGATGCGGCGCTCGTCTTCGGTTAGCGAAGACGGCGTAATGCGATTGTAGAATTCGTCGGCATCGGCAATGCGAGCTGCGAATGTGGCATCGAAGTTGCCAAAAGCGTCGGCAGGAGATTTTGCGCTCAAGCGAAGACGCACGACCTTACTGCCGCCCGCAGGTACGTTAAGCCGGTAGTGAGCAGCGGCCTTTGTTCCAGTCTGCGCAGGGTTCACCGCATCGTGTTTGCCGGCGATGACACACTCGTGGAACGCATCTTTTACGTAGGGTGATGGGTTGGGCGTACCCCACAAACGGTTGGCGTTGGACTCGTTCTCGGTGAATAAGAGTTCAGGCTTGCCTTCGCAGTCGAGCGTTCGGTCCCCAAGTTGGTGATGAGAGGCGTGGATTTTATTGCCATCGAGTTGACGTACGTAGGGTTTGGGCTGATCTAAGTCCCACGACCAGGTATTTCGAAACCACAAAGTCGGAAGCAGGTGAAGCTCGGCTGCTTCAGGTCCTCGATTGTGAACTGAAATGCGAATCAGTAGATCCTCTGGATCGTTTTTCGCATATTCAACGAAGATGTCGAAATAACGATCCTCGTCAAAGATTCCGGTATCGAGCAACTCGTATTCGAAGTCGTCTCGGGACCGGCCGCGGTTGGCCTCAACAAGGTTGTGATAAGGAAATTCCTGCTGCGGGTACTTATACAGATACTTCATGTAAGAGTGCGTTGGGGTGCTGTCGAGATAAAAGTAATATTCCTTGACGTCTTCGCCGTGGTTGCCTTCGTTATTCGTGAGGCCGAAGAGGCGCTCTTTGAGGATGGGATCGCGGCCGTTCCACAATGCAATCGCGAAACAGAGGAGCTGCTTGTCATCGGAGATGCCGGCCATGCCATCTTCGCCCCAGCGATAGGCGCGTGAGCGCGACTGATCGTGAGTGAGGTAGTTCCAGGCATTGCCATCGCGGCTGTAATCTTCGCGGACTGTACCCCATTGTCTTTCGCTGAGGTAGGGGCCCCACTTTTTCCACGGAATTCCTTTCTCACGTGCTTCATTAAGGCGGTGCTGCTCGGCCGTTTCTATATATGCAACTGGAGAGTTCTGAGTCGGCTTCATGAGTTTGTCCTTGCATGGCTGTTGGACGTCACTACGGCCCCGTTATCGTGAGGATGCGAAGGATGTGTGACGGCAAAACGCCACGAGCGTTTTATGTTTGGAGCTAGGTTAGTGCGGAGTTATGGCGCGCTTCGTGCTCGCCGTTACTGAGCACGAGGCGATAGTAGAAGGACTTCGCCAATCGTCGTACTGCTAGAAATAACAGACAGGCGGAGTCGTGGAATTATGACGGTCGGATATTGGTGTGGTGCAAGGCCATCGCCTGGAATTGTCATTCGGAGCCGAAATCCCTGCCCACGGCAACGGTTTCAGGGTAGGGATGCTTCGACTGCGCCGGATTTCCGCTTCGCTACACTCCGGCTCCGCTCAGCATGACATTGTTCTCGGTGGTACGGACTGAGGAAGAGGGCGAGGTCCGTACTATTGCTGCCAGCCGCCGCCAAGAGACTTGTATACCTGTACGAGTGCGAGCCGTTCGTTGAGTTGTGCCTGGACTAGGTTGATCTGCGCTTCGTAGTAGCGAGTATCGCTGTCGAGTACTTCAAGGTAACTTGTTACGCCACCAGCGTAGCGCACGTTCGAAAGCTGACTTCCATTCTGTGCGGAGTTTGTGAGCAATTGCTGCTGTTGCCGGAAGTCCTGGTTCTTTTGGTAGGCGACCAGCGAGTCCGAAACGTCACGAAATGCTTGTTGAATCGTCTGTTGGTAGACGAGAACGGCTTCCTGTTTTTGCGCTTCGGTCAAACGGACCGTGGATCGGATTTTTCCGCCCGTGAAGACGGGTTGGAGCAACTGCCCGCCGAAACTCCACATACCGGCTGGACCTGTGAAGAGTTGACTGAGGGCAGTGCTCTGAAAACCTCCGGAGGCCGTTAACGTGATTTGGGGAAAATAGGCGGCTCTTGCTACCGCGATCTGCGCGTTGGCGGCGATCAAAGTTTGCTCGGCAGACTCGATATCTGGCCGCCGGATCAGGAGTGAGGATGGTAGTCCGGCCGGAACGGTGGGGGCGATGGTGAATGCCACGAGAGGAGCGCCTCGCGGAATCGGGCCCGGATTTTTACCAAGTAGAATGCTGATGAAGTTCTCCTGCTGTTGAATGCGCCGTTCGAGATCAGGGAGTGCCGCCGCGGCACCATAGACGAGTTGCTCGGACTGGTAAACGTCCATCATTGACGTGGTCCCACCACGTTCCCGGATATTGACGAGCCGTAAAGAATCCTTGCGAGCGGCCAGCGTGGTGTTTGAAATCTCGAGTTCCGCATCCAATTCCAAGAGTTCGAAATATGCCTGCGCCACGTCGCTGACGATGGTGGAGATAACAGCTTTTTGTCCCCACTCTGTAGCGAGAAGAGTTGCTCGCGCGGCCTTGGTCGCGTTGCGGAATTTACCCCAAAAGTCGAGTTCCCAGGCGAAGGAAAGAGCAAGTTGCGTGGGACTGGTTTCGAATTCAGGAGAAATTGCGGTTTGCGCAACTCGTTCTGATGTCGCAGAAACGCCGGCGGCTATGGTAGGGAACTGATCGGCCCGAGTGATGCCGAGCGCGGCCTCGGCTTCGAGCACTCGAGTTGCTGCAATGCGAACGTCATAGTTTTGTGAGAGGGCAGTCCGAATGAGGGCTTGCAGTTGCGGGTCGTGGAATACAGTCCACCATTTCTCATCGCCAAGTGAATTTGCCGTCTGCGGTCCTGCGGCGGGGTCGACACCGCGATAGACAGTGGGAACCGTGACATCGGGTCTTCTGTACTTCGGCCCGACGCTACAACTGGAAAGGGCTAGCATTGCAAAGGCGAGCCACCAGTGGCCTATGGTCATTGGCAAGTGTTTGAGGGCAGCCGAGGTCCTTCTAGTCATCGCCGGCTCCCGAGAGAGCTGGCCCGGGCTCTTCCAGATGGGGGTGCTTCTTGCGGGATAGCCAGACTCCAAAGCGCTCAACGACATCGAAGCTGACCGGTATAAAGAAGATGGCCAACAACGATGCGGCCGTCATTCCACCGATGACTGCGGTTCCCAAAACGCGACGGGAGATGGCGCCCGCGCCGGCCGCGGTCCATAGGGGCACGCAACCGAGGATGAATGCGAATGCGGTCATCAGGATGGGACGCAACCGCAGCTTGGCTCCCGTGAGAGCGGCGTCCTTCAGAGTTGCACCTTTTTCGTATTCGGCTTTGGCGAATTCGACGATCAAGATGGCGTTCTTGGCGGAGAGTCCGATCAGCATGACCAGGCCGATCTGGGCATAGACATCGTTGTCGAGGCGGCGAATGTAGAGTGTGGCGAATGCTCCGAAGACGGCGATCGGAACTCCGAGGAGCACGCTGAATGGCAACGTCCAGCTTTCATATTGCGCGGCCATAATCAGGAATACGACAAAGAAAGCCAGCCCGAAAATGGTGGCGGGTGAGACGCCTTGCGCAGCTTTCTGCTCCTGGAAAGACATGCCCATATAGTCGAAACCCATCTGGTTGGGCATGGATTTGTGAAAGACATCTTCGAGAGCTGCCATGGCTTGTGCGGAACTGTAGCCCGATGCTGCGGACGCATTAATTTGTACGCAGTTGAATAGGTTGTAGCGCATCATGAACTCGGCGCCGTTGCGTGGATAGGTATAGGTCAGGGTGCTGAGAGGGACCATGTTGCCCGCGGCGTTGCGGACGTAGAACCTTCCTACGTTTTCCGCCTGCGTGCGAAAATCGCCATCTGCCTGGACGTAAACCTGCCATTGGAGCCCGAAACGGTTGAAGTAATTAATCAGAGCGCCACCCATGAACGTTTGAACCGTTTCGTACAAGCTGCTCAGCTCAATCTGCAGTGTCATTGCTTTGGCGTTATCGACTTTCACTCCAACCTGCGGGACACCGAATAGAGCCGTGGTCATGACGCCTGATAATTCGGGGCGCTTGCGGGCCTCGGCCACGAAGAGTTGGGCGTTCTTGGCGAGGAAGTCGATGCCGCTGCCGGCTCTGTCTTCAAGAATGAATGTGGCGCCGCCTGAAGTTCCTACGCCGGGAATCGCTGGCGGCGGGAAAGAGAATGCGATGCCGTTGGGAAGTCTCGAGAGAGTTTTCTGCAGGTGCGCTTTGATCCCTTCGTAACTGGTCTCTGGTGTTTTTCTTTCTTCCCACGGCTTTAGTGAGACGAAAAAGAAGGAGCTATATGTCGTGTTGACTCCGCTCAGCATGCTGTATCCCATGACTGAGCTGACGTACTCGACTCCCGGTGTATCCAAAAGAGCCTTCTCGACGTCGCGGGCCGCTTCCGAGGAGCGCTGCAAGGACGCTGCATTGGGCAGCTGCAAACCCGCGTAGATGTATCCCTGATCTTCATCAGGCAAGAAGCTTTTAGGAATACGTTTGCCGAAGAAGCCTGCAGCGAGGGTTACTACTGCGAGAAGAAGGAAGGCGAAGCCCGCTTTGCGGATCAGGTGTCCGCACCAGTTCACATAGCCGTCGGTGGCGCGTCCGAATACTTTATTGAACCAGCGGAAGAAAATTCCGAGCGGACCCCGCGCCGGTTTCCGCGGACGAAGCAGCATGGCGGATAGCGCAGGACTTAGCGTGAGCGCGTTGAAAGCCGAGAACAGGACCGACACGGCGATCGTAACGGCGAACTGTTTGTAGAGCTGACCGGTGATGCCGGGAACAAAGGCGGTGGGAACGAAGACGGCCGCAAGTATCAGTGCGATGGCGATGACTGGTCCGGAGACTTCTTCCATCGCTTTGATCGTGGCGTCGTGAGGGGTGAGACCGTGCTCGATGTGATGCTCGACTGCTTCAACGACAACGATGGCGTCATCGACCACGAGCCCGATCGCCAATACCAATCCAAAGAGCGACAGAGTGTTGATCGAGAACCCCAGCATAGGAAATACAGCGAAGGTCCCGATGAGTGAGACAGGCACCGCCAGGAGAGGAATCAGTGTGGCCCTGAAGCCCTGAAGGAATATATAAACCACAATGATGACGAGGAAGAGGGCTTCGAATAGAGTCTTGTAGATTTCGTGAATGCCTTCACTCACGGCTAGGGTGGTGTCTAGCGCAATGATGTAATCGAGACCTTGAGGGAACCGCCGTTTCGCCTGGTCCATCATCTTGAGAACGGCGTCCCTGGTCGTCAGTGCGTTGCTGCCCGGGGTGAGATACAACGCGATTAGGGCTGCAGGCTGCGAGGGCTTATCTGTTCCGCTGACTCCTAGTCGGGCAAGATAGGAATAGTATTGCGACCCTAGTTGTACGCGCGCGACGTCCTTCAGGCGAAGAACGGAGCCATCCGGCAGGGCGCGGACAACAATCTCGTTGAACTCTTCTACAGTCGGCAGACGTCCGGGAGCCCGTACGTTGTAAGTGAAATCTTGGCCTTGAGGAACTGGCTCTCCGCCAATCTGTCCAGCAGGATTGACTTTGTTTTGCGCTTTAACGGCGCTGGTGATGTCAGAGACAGTGACGCCAAGTCTTGCTAGCCGATCGGGGTTTACCCAGATACGCATCGCATATGGGCCGGCTCCAAAGATCTGTACTTGCGAGACACCCTGGACGCGCGTCAGCGCGTATTGCAGATTGATGGTCGCGTAGTTGGCAAGGAAGATGTTGTCGTAGGTGCCGCTGGGTGAATAGAGATCGAGGAGCATGAAGGGCGCGGTTGTGCCCGGCTGCACGATGACGCCTTGTTGAACGACATCACTGGGCAATTGCGAATTGGCTTGCCCGGTGCGCATCTGTGCCAGAATTTGGTCGGTGTTGACGTCGGTTCCGAGCGTGAAGTCGACATAGAGCGACATTCCACCGCCCGAACTCGCGCTCAATGAGTACATGTAGCTCATACCGCTGACACCGGACATCTGCTGCTCGATTGGCGTGGCAACAGATTCGGCAATGGTTTGGGAGTCAGCGCCAGGGTAGGTGGCTTTCACCTGAATCATCGGGTCAGCGATGTTGGGAAACTGAGCTGTAGGCAGGCCCTTCATGGCGACCAGACCCACGACCACCATCAGAATGGCAATGACAATGGCAACGATGGGGCGATTGATGAAAAATTTCGCCATGGTTAACTGTTTCCGGCAGCAACGAGCATCTTGGGAACTACGGGAACGCCCTCTGCCGGCTGGGAAGACTGAGCTGCCAGCGTCTGAATTTTCTGAATGCCTTCGATGACGACCCGTTCGCCCGGCTTCAGGCCCTCAGTAATGATCCAGTTCGAACCGAAGCGGTCTCCGACTTTAATGGAGCGGACTCTGGCTTTGTTGTCGGGGTCGACCACAATAACCTCGTACTGTGATTGGACCTCAATGACCGCAGACTGCGGAACCAGCAAGGCGTTCTTGGCGGTGCCGGTCTGTACCCGCACTCTGCCGAATCCGCCAGGGCGAAGGATCGCTTGTTGGTTCGGGAATGCCGCCGCGAGCTGAATCGTGCCAGTGCCGGCAGTAATCTCGCGGTTAACGAAAACGACTCTTCCTCCCTTTGCATAGGGAGTGTCGTTTGCCTGGATAAACTGGACTGGAAGCCTGCCTTTGGTCTCAATACCATGCAGAACTCTGGAAATTTGCGGAGCAAATGCAAGATAGAGACTTTCACTGATGTTGAAGTAGGCCCAGATCGGATCGGTTTGTGAAACTGTGGTCATCTTCGAAGTGGGACCAACGAGATCGCCAATTTGAGAATTGGCAACTCCGGCGATCCCATTCACGGGCGAAAAGACTTTCGTCCATCCGAGATTCAGCTGAGCTTGTTGTTGTGCCGCATTCTGGGCGGCCAACTGCGCTTTTGCTGAGGCTTGATTCGCTATGTCATCGTCAAGTTGCTTCTGCGGAATCGCTCTCTGCGCTGCCAGCGGCGTGTCGCGCGTTACGTCATTGTTGGCTTTGAAGAGTGATGCCTGTGCCCTCTGGACATCCGCGGTGGCTTGCTCGAGTGCAGCCTGAAACGGGCGCGGATCAATCTGAAACAATAACTGTCCTTTGGTGACGATTGATCCGTTCGAGTAATTTTGCGTTAGCAGGTAGCCTTGGACCTTGGGCGTAATGACAGCATTGATGGGGCCGTTGAGTTGCGAGACCCACTCGCCGAAGATCGGGACATCCTGTTGCTGAACGGTCGCGACCCCAACCTCCGGCGGGCCGGGTGGCTTTGCAGTCTTCTTCGCGCAACCGGTCACATTCACCAAAAGCACCATCAGGGTGAGCAGGCAAGCGTAATGCGGCTGAGTTAACCGAACAAGGACATCCCTGCGAGTCTTGCATTCGATCTGGGGTCCGGAGTCGCTCATCTCAGGTGTGGTGCGTCGGGGAGCCTAGTAAATCGAGTAGCGTCGAATCCTGTTAGTAGTGCTAGAAGCGGAAGCCCAATACAAGTCAATTACTGCGAGGTCTCCTGGACTTCTTTGCAGGATCCGCAGGATGCCGACTGCGACTGAAACCGACGAAAGAATCGTAGAAGCAGCAGTGCTCCTTGGAAAACTGGCAGAAGTATCAGTGGAATTCGTGCGGAGCGCCCGATATCAGCTAGACCATGGGATTCAACGCACAACCGGGTAAGACGAAGCTTTTGCCGATTGAAGTGCTCACGAGTCCATTTGTTCGGTTCGCAAGAATGGAGGCTGCCGGCGGAGTCTTGCTACTGGCCACTACGCTAGCCGCACTCGCATGGGCGAACTCACCCTGGGATCAGAGATATAACGCGCTGTGGAGCGGGAATCTTAGCATCGGAGCTGGACGATTTGTACTGACTGAAACGCGTTTGCAGTGGATCGACGATGGTCTGATGTCGATCTTCTTTTTCCTCGTAGGACTGGAAATCAAGCGGGAAGTTCTGATCGGAGAGTTGTCGTCACTCAAGCTTGCTGCATTTCCTTTGATCTCGGCAATTGGGGGAACGATTGTCCCTGCGTTGTTTTATGTCGCGCTGAATCATGGCGGATCGGCTCAACGAGGATGGGGCATCCCGATGGCGACGGATATTGCATTTGCCTTGGGAGTCCTGGTTGTGCTGGGGAGGAGAGTTCCTATTTCGCTGAAGGTGTTTGTGACCGCCTTGGCGATCGTCGATGACATCTTATCGATTGTGGTTATCGCAGTTTTCTACACGCACGAAATCCACTGGTTGAGTCTGGCCATTGGTTTTGGCGGCATTCTCATTTCAGCCCTGGCAAATCAGATAGGAATCCGCCAACCAGTGATCTATGCTGTCATCGGTTTGGGTGTCTGGTGCGCGGTGCTTGAGTCCGGGGTACACGCAACGCTGGCAGGAGTTCTACTGGGCTTTACCATTCCCGCCCGGACTTATATCGACCGTGACCAATTCCTGAAGCGGAGTCGTTGGCTCATCGACCGATTTGAACGGGCAGGGCCGGGATCGTTCGAGGAGCAGTCCGCGCTCCACAGTTTGGAAACGCAGTGCGAACTGATCGAGTCACCCCTGCACCGTATCGAACACCGTCTGCAGCCATGGGTTGGTTTTGTTGTGATGCCCCTTTTCGCATTTGCCAATGCCGGGGTGCGTGTTGTGGGACATGTCAGAGAGGCGTCGAGACATCCCGTTATGTGGGGTGTATTGCTCGGGCTTCTGCTGGGGAAGCCAATTGGGATTTCGTTATTTGCGTGGTTGTCTACAAAACTTCGATTTGCTACCCGTCCCGCTGATACGACGTGGGGGCAGGTGGTGGGGGCAAGTGTTCTCTGCGGAATTGGGTTTACGATGTCGCTGTTCATTGCGACCCTCGCATTTGGCGAAGGGTACCTGCTCTACATGGCGAAAATTGGGACTCTCAGCGCATCGGCCTTGGCCTCGATTTGCGGTGTACTGTTTCTGTTGAGCAGAAGAAAAGATATCTCTGCAGAGTTTCATGAGAGGCGCGCCAGTCGCCCGGAGGCTGCTTAGCTTCGTCTTCGATGTTTGATTTTATCCAGCCCGCTCCAGGCTCAGGCGGTTCTCGTCGAGATAGGAGCTGTATGCTGCTTGCAATGTCGGGAAACAGCGGACGGCAGAAGCTTGCAGTTGCCGGTCGCTTTTGTTGATCCAGGATTGCCACTCGGTCCGGCGGCCGGCGGTTACGAAAAGAATACCTTGCGACGCCAACGTGCTCACGACTTCCTCGGCGGCGTAGAGTCCGGTCACATCAATCATGGTGACTGGAATCATGTCGAGCACAAACCATTTCAGATCAGGTTCTGCCGCTTTGGCCGCTGCCATGACTTCACGTTTGAAATATGGCGCATTAAAAAACACGATGGGCGCATTAAAGCGAAAAAGCAGAAGCCCTGGCACTGTTTCGGCGGATTTGTGCCGCTCGACAGAATGAAATTCAGTTCCTTGGTTCATGACACCGAGAATCTCTACCTTTGGGCGCGAGACAAGTCGAATGAATCGGACCACAGCCAAAAGCACCACGACCAGGATGGCCTGGACGGCGCCGACCGCTACAACTCCAAGGGTCGCAATAATCGACAACGCGAATTCACGCCGATCCACACGGAAGAGCTCCTTAAGTGTGCTCAGATCCACGAGAGAGAGCGCCGCCTTTACGAGCACGGCGCCCAGCGCGGCAACGGGGACGTACCGGAGTGGTCCTGTGAAAAACATCAGGACGGAGGCAACGACAGCAGCGGCGACCAGCCCGGATACCTGCGTCCGCCCTCCGGAAGCGTCATTCATTGCAGTGCGCGAGTCGGCGCCGCTCACTGCGAAGCCCTGGGAGAGCGAGGAGGCAACGTTGGCGATGCCCAGAGCGGCAAATTCCCGATCGGGCTCGATATCGTAGTGATTTTTGGAAGCGAAGCTACGGGCGGTCAGCATCATGCTGGAGAAACTGATCAGAGCAAGACCGACCGCGTCTGCCAACAGGTCAGGTACGAGCGCGGTGGGAAACACCGGAAGACTGATTTTGGGAAGACCGGCCGGGACCGCACCGATCGTCTTGATTCCAATCGAGTCGAGATGAAGAAGACGAACGAAGACTCCGGTGATGACTATTGCTACGAGGGCCGCAGGTATTCTCCGCAAAAGCCTGGGTGAAGACACCAGGATAGCGAAACTAGCCAATCCGAGGGCCAACGTCGGCCAATGAGTCAGATTCAACTTGGAAACAAACTCGATCAGGCGCGGCACAATTCGGCCCGAAGAAATTGGAAAACCGAAGATCTTTCCGATCTGGCCGAGCAGAATACTCAATGCGACTCCATTCAGAAAACCGACGA
>Ga0126379_10000473_pt1 | contig 22275 bp, 20 predicted proteins | sample PanSoiMetPlot_24_FD_92640 | JGI IMG/M metagenome (GOLD analysis project Ga0126379, IMG submission 92640) | Tropical forest soil microbial communities from Panama - MetaG Plot_24 | ecosystem: Environmental > Terrestrial > Soil > Tropical forest > Bulk soil | place: Panama | collected 2016-02-17
GGGCAGCTTGGCGACAAATTCCACCACGTGCGTATCAAGAAAAGGCGCGCGCACCTCGAGCGATGCGGCCATCCCCGCCCGGTCCGCTTTGACGAGGATGTCATCGGTCAAGTACCGCGTCAGATAGAATCGGAGCGCCTCGTCGATGGAACCCGGGAGCACCCCGGCCCGAGCCGCGCGCCCGGCCTCCGCCAAGACCTCGCGGTATACAATTTCGTTTCGCAGCCGCGGATGGAGCGCCGGATCCAGGATGTTGACGAGCTCTTCTGGCACGAACGAGCCAATCCAAACCTGGTGTCGCAGTGAATCGGAAGCCGACAGGCCTCGCAGAAATTGCTTCAGCCTGAAGTCCAGGCTCATGTACTTGGACGACGCTGGCAGCATCGAGGCCGCTCGGCGCAGCAGCGCTTGCGCCGGCTGCGGCAGCCGCGCCCCCCAACTCGCCACGCGATGAGCGAGAAACGGATCGTAGCCTGCAAACAGCTCGTCGCCTCCGTCGCCCGCGAGCGCCACGGTCACGTGTTTTCGGACGAAGCGCGACAACAGCAGAGTGGGAAGCACGGAGGGGTCGGCGAAGGGCTCGTCGAGACATTCGACCGCGTGCGGTATCTCGTCGAGGCAAGCATCGCCGGACAGAACCTCGGTATGATGCTGCGTTCCGAAGCGATCGGCCGCGAGCTTCGCAAACCGGGACTCGTCAAAAGTCTGCTCGTGAAATCCGATTGAAAACGTCGCTAAAGGCTGATGATGGCGCACCGCCAGAGCGGTAATCGCGCTCGAGTCGATTCCACCGCTGAGGAAAACACCCACTGGAACATCGGCCACCAACCGGCGCGCAACGGCCGAATCGAGCAGCCGTACCAGCTCATCCGCCGCTTGTATTTCCTCGGCTGGAGTGAGCCGCTTTGCGGAGGACGGCACTGGGGGTTGCCAGTAGCGGCGCACCCGGAAGCCGCGCTCGTCGAAGATGGCGACGTGCCCAGCGGGCAGCTTCCCCGCCGCCTCCAAGATGCTATCTGGGCTCGGAACATATTCCGCCGCGAGATATTGAACCAAGGCATCTTGATCCAAGTCTCGCGGCATTGCGCCATGCGCGATCAGCGCTTTGAGCTCGGAGCCGAATAACAGCCGATCCGCGGCGGCAAGAGAATCGGTGCGGCCGGGCTGTTTGATCCAAGTGGCCCGCCGGGCCAGTGCGAAGTACAGCGGCTTTTTTCCCAGGCGGTCGCGCGCCAGTACAAGCTTCTTCTGGCGGGCATCCCAAATGGCCAGGGCGAACATCCCCTGAACGCGCTCCGTGAAAAGCTCGCCCCACTCGAGATAGGCCCGAAGCACGACCTCGGTGTCGCTTCTGGTCGTGAAAACGTGACCGCGCGCTTGCAACGTTCGCCGCAGTTCTTCGAACTCGTAAGCCTCGCCGTTGAAAACGATCGAGCAGCGCTCGCGGGACATCGGCTGGCTGCCACCCTCGATATCGAGGATTGACAACCGGCGATGGCCCAACGCGGCCGGGCCGTCGAAAAGAAAGCCTTCATCATCCGGTCCGCGGTGGATGAGCACCTCGGTCATCCGCCCGATCGCATCGCGCTCTGGATTCGCGCCGAACCGGACTTCACCCGCGATGCCGCACATGATGTGTTCGCCTCGGGATCAGGAATCAGGAAACGCCAGCGCCCGACGAGCGGGTGGAATCTTGGCCGAGTAGGCTGCTTCCATCGCCGAAAGCTGCTTCATCAATCGCGTTGATCTGCTCGGCGATCAGGTACGGACGTTTGTTTTGGGATTCATAGTAGGTGCGGATTACGAGCTCAGCGAGCAAGCCCATTAAAATACTCAGCACACCCACCAGAGCGAAAAGCACGGTCAGAAGCGGAAGCGGCGTTTGAACGAAATTCTTCAAACCGAGCAACTTGTAGACAACCGCCCAGGCGAAAGCGAAAAACGCAAGCAGGAGCGAGACCAAGCCGAAGCCGCCGAACAAGTAAATCGGCTTGGTGGCGAAGCTCGCGAGGAATTTCACCACCAGCAGATCGAGAAGAACCTTGCCGATTCGCCCAAAGCCATAATGCGATACGCCTGCTCGCCGAGCGCGGTGATTGACCACCATTTCAGTCACGCGCGCGCCCTGCCAGCTCGCGTAGATGGGAATGAAGCGGTGCATTTCCCCGTACAGCCGGACCCCCTCGAGCACCTCTCGCCGATAGGCCTTGATCGAGCAGCCGTAGTCATGAAGCCAGACGCCCGAAATGGCGCTGATCAACCAATTTGCAACTCGCGATGGGAGCTTCCTGCCGAATTGTTTGTCGTTCCTATTCTTTCGCCACCCGCTGACGACATCGAAGCTCTCGCTGCTCCCATCCTCCCCTTCGAGCTTCGCGAGCAATCGGCGGATGTCCGTGGGATCGTTCTGAAGATCGCCGTCCATCGGAATGATTACGTCCCCGTGGGCCGCCTCGATCCCGGCGGACATCGCAGCGGTTTGTCCGAAGTTGCGCCTCAGTCGAATAACCCGAAGTGAGCCTTCGGTCGCCGCAATTCTCGACAGGGCGGCAAAAGTGCCATCGCGGCTTCCGTCGTCCACCGCGATCACCTCGTAACTCCGGCCCAACCCGCGAAGAGCGCCAAACAATTCGTCCAGGAGCGGCGCGACGTTCGGCTCTTCGTTGAAGAGCGGAATGACCACCGAGAGATCCAATCCCGCGCTCGTCAGGTCCTCGTCGTCCTCGTCCGGATTGGCGCGAAGCCGGCGTGCTCCTTGAATCAGCATGACCTCTGGCGAATAACACGGGTTCACGCGAGCGACAACTAACTCCGATCGCGCAGCGCTGCTAACGCTGCCGCGATGACAGAACGCTGCGACTTGACGCTCCGGCCGTCGACCGATACTGCTCCGAGTGGTCCGGCGCAGGGATGATCACGCGCGCCGGTATCAGCAATCTAAGAGCCGGAAGCAGGACCAACGCCGAAATAATCGACGTAATCTCTCCGATGACGGCGTACCAGCCAAAGGAACGAAGCGCTCGATTGGCGGCGTGAAGAAGCGAGCTGTACCCGATGATCGAGGTCCAGGAGCAGAGCGCGACCGCCGGCCCAACTTCGATCAACGAGGCGAGCACATTGCCTCCGCGCTCTCGGATTCGCGCCACCACGTTCGCGCCATAGTCGACCGCAACTCCGAAGGTGATCGGATACACGATGAAGTTGAAGAAGTTGATCTTCAGCTTGAGCGCAACGGCGACTCCGCTCATCAGAATCACGCCGGTCACCAGCGTGACAATCACCAGCAGGCTGGCCCGGACGCTGCGGAAGAGGGCCACCACCAGAATGCAAACGCCCACCAGCGATAAAAGGGTCGTCAGCGGCCCCTCGTGCGCGATGTTTTCCAAGAGATCGGCGAACACCACGTTTTCACCCGCTGCGTCAAACAGGTGACCCCCGACCGGGACACTGCGGACCGCCGCGGCGAAGTTGTTCAAGTTTGGGCCGAACTCCAGCTTCGCATCCGGCTTGGCGGTGATGGTTGCGATCCGGCCGATCGCGCCGTCGCGCTCGCGAAATCGATCCACCAGATTCGGGGGCGCCTCCTCGATTGTCAGCGGCCGTTGCGCCGCCAGCTGCGACCTCACCACTTTGAGCCGAGCGGCTTGGTCCGCGGGCAAATGCTCGAGCAGAAAATCAGAGAGCATTCGCTGAATATCGCCAATGACCGCGAGCTTCTCCTCCTGGAACCGGGGTACGACGCTGGAAATGGTGTCGCAACCGTCGATCAGAGGTGCCCAATGAGGCTGTGTGGCACGCTTGCGAATGACGTCGCAGAACTCGTCGGCGGCTTCCCGGGATGGAAGCAGCGCGATCGCGCCGGCAACCGATCTGCCCAGCGATCCCTGCGCGCGATCGTTGTCCTCTACTAATTGCTTCTGCCTGCTGAGATCGTTGGTGAGATTGTTCAGGTTTCGTTCCAGCGCATCCGGCAGCTGCCGCAGGAACGCTAGCGACGAAAGGGTGGTGAGCACCGCGAAGACCGCGACGATGGTCTTGGGCACCGATAAGATCAGGCGATAGAAACTTGGAACTAGCTTCCCAGGCCTTGCGCCCAGCGCGGCCGGATAGAACGGGCGTACCCACTCGAGAAGCGTGAGGAGGGCCGGGACGAGAGCGAAGGTGAACAGCCAGCACAACAACATCCCTATTCCGCCGATGAACCCGAAGTGCCGAAACCCTCGATTGGCCGCGACGATCAGCACGCCGAAAGAAACACTGGTGGCAGCGGCAGCGACCAGTGTCGCGCTGGCAGAGGTCGCTGCGCCATCGATGCAGGCAGCTCGCAACGACGCCCCGGCGCGGCGGAGCTGAGCAACGCGCGCGAGGTAGATCAATCCGTAGTTGATGCCGTTGCCAACGACGATCGCCCCGAGGAATGCGGTCTGGGTGTTGAGGTACCCAATCACCAGCTTGGTGAGCCCGAAGGTCACCGCCACGGCGACAAGGATGGCGATCAGCAACGCAATGGTGGACCGAAGTTCGCGGTAGAAGAGGAACAGCGACGCGAGCACGAGGACGACGGTAATCAGCGCCGTCGAGGCGACGTCGTTCAAGATCGACTCGTATTCGGCGACGAAGAGCGGGAAAGTCCCTCCGAATCCAACGCGCAGGTGATAGCGCTGCAGCTCGTCTTGATGCCCGTCGGCGATCTGGCGCATCTGATCGAGCAGTCGGCGGGCCTCGTGAACGCCGAGGGCTGTGCCGGTGGGTCGCACCAGGATCGTGGTCGATCGCCCGTCCGGATGGACCAGATAGCCTTTCTTGTAGCGCGCAAACCGCTCTTCTACCTTTTGGTGGGGCAGCGGTTGTTTGGGATCGAGCCAGGGCAATTCCTCCGCGCTGAGCGAAGCCGCCGTCTCTTTTTGTTCATCATCGAAGTTCAGCAGGAGCGGGTTGGCTTTCGCCTTCGCTTTGGAGCGCTCGGCGCGCAGGGTGTCGCGGGTTTGCTGGAGATCCTCCAAAGGGATGAACATCGGCCAGTGTTCGACGTACCACTTCTTTATCCGCTCCATGTTCCACTCGACGGCGCGGATCGTTGACGGCCCAAAGGCCAAATACTCCTCGGCCAGCTCGCGGGTCAGCACCTCGGCATGCTCCAGGCCGCTGGACGGGTCTTGCACCTGGACGACAGCCAGAACGGTTCCATCCCCGCCGACGCGCCGGACCAGCTCTTTGACGTGCGCCACGCTGGGAACGTCGGACGGGAGCAGCTCCTCGAATGAGGAGCGTATCTGCAGATGCGACGCCAGCCAGACAGAGACAACCGTCAAGGCGGCGGCGGCGATCAGAAATCGCGCGGGGGCTCGCAGCGACGCCTCGGTGAGCTGTGAAATGAACGCGAGCCTCAAGCGAAACCTATGTAACCCAAATCGCTCACCTCAGTACAACCCAGGAATCAGCCGACGCGCTCGATTCATGTAGTCGCGGTATCGTTCGCCGAATGCCGCCAGCAGAATCCGTTCCTCGGCGCGGGCGCGGAGGTCGCCACCGCCGATCACCAGGGCCGTCCCGACCAGCACCGCCGGTGTGGTGACCCAGATCGCCGTTCCGATCGCCAGCAGATCGCAGGCGAGATAGATGGGATGCCGGACGAAACCAAACGGCCCCTCGGTGCACAGCTCGTGTCCCCGGTCGAGCTCGGCAAGCAGCCGCCAGGAACGGAAAACCAAGAACGCCCAACTCAAAAGGCCGATCGCCAGCACGACGACGGCGATCGACAAGGCAGGGCGAATGAATCCAACCGCCAGGCGGTTCGCCGACAGCGCGGACAACAAGCCCCAGTAAAACACTGCGAAGCCCATGCCATGCACCATCAGCAGAGCGTTCGCATGCGGATTGGCGTAGCGCTCGACCGTCGCCGGCGCAGTGTCGAGACCAAGCCGGTGCCCCGGGCGCACCAGGCCGAACAGTCGAAGCAAGAATGCAGAGAGGAAAACTGCATGGAGCGCGAGAAGAATCGCAACCATCCGCAGCGATCCGGTAGTCATGCGACAGACTCCGAACGATGTCTCAGCCCAGCGAAGCTGTAGACGATTCTACAGTGTTGGAGCAAACTGGATTTGCAGCCGCAGCACTGCTCGCGCTCGACAAGTAGGGCTCGATCGGCGGCAATCCACTGCGAGAGTTACACCGCGCGTACCGTTGACGCGCTCGCCCATATCACCTATAGGCCCTTCGCATCGTCCTGAAGTGCAAAGTGCAGTCCCTTCACTTCGGGTTCGCGGAGCGAGCCCCACGCCTGCCCCGAGCCGCATCGAGTGTCTCGCGATGAGCCATCCACGGCAAATTAAATGTCTTGCTCACCCCGTACTCGGTGATTAAACCCTTCGAAAGGCGAGCTGATGAAACATCCCAAGACCATCCAACCACCCGAGGGCAGGCTCGCAGTGCTGATGCCGGGATTGGGTGCGGTGGCCACGACGACGATCGCCGGCATCCTTCTGGCGCGAAAAGCATTGGCCGAGCCGATCGGATCCTTGACTCAACTGGGTACGATTCGCTTGGGTCGTCGCACCGAAGGGCGCGTTCCGAAGGTGAAGGACTTCGTACCCCTCGCTTCGCTCGATCAGCTCGAGTTCGGGGGATGGGACATCTTTCCGGACAGCGCCTATGAGGCCGCCAAACACGCAGCGGTGTTGGAAGAGCACCACTTGGAGCTCATCCGCAAGGAGCTGGAGCGCATTCATCCGATGAAGGGCGTTTTCTATCCCGAGTACGTCCGTCGCCTTCACGGCACCCATGTCAAGACCGGGTCGAGCAAAGCCGACATGGTCGAGCAGCTTCGCGACGACATCCGCACGTTCGTCAAGAGGCGCGAGTGCTCGCGGGCGGTGGCGATCTGGTGCGGCTCGACCGAGACGTACCTGGCGCCGAGCGCGGTCCACAACTCGATCACCGCGTTCGAGCAGGGGTTAAAGAACAACGACTCGGCGATTACGAATTCTCAGATTTACGCCTGGGCGTGCATCAAGGAGCGAGTCCCGTTCGCCAACGGCGCGCCGAATCTGACGGTCGATTTCCCCGCGGCGTGGGAGCTGGCACGCAAGTTCGAAGTTCCTCTGGGAGGCAAAGACTTCAAGACCGGGCAGACGCTGATGAAGACCGTGCTTGCGCCGGGCTTCAAAGCGCGAATGCTCGGCTTGCGCGGGTGGTTTTCCACCAACATCCTCGGCAATCGCGACGGAGAGGTGCTCGACGACCCCGAGTCTTTCCGTTCGAAGGAAATCTCGAAGCTCGGTGTGCTGGAACACATCCTCCAGCCGAGCCTCTACCCGCAGCTGTACGGAAACCTCACCCACAAAGTCTGCATCGAGTACTACCCTCCGCGCGGCGACGCGAAAGAAGGTTGGGACAACATCGACCTGTTCGGCTGGCTCGGATATCCGATGCAGCTCAAGCTGAACTTCCTCTGCCGCGACTCGATCCTCGCAGCTCCGGTCGTGCTCGATCTCGCGCTGTTCATGGACCTGGCCCAGCGGGCGAGCTTCAAGGGAATCCAGGAGTGGCTGAGCTTCTACTTCAAGAGCCCGATGACCGCCGAGGGGCTTTATCCAGAACACGACCTCTTCATCCAGCTGATGAAGCTGAAGAACACTTTGCGCTGGCTGATGGGCGAGGAGCCGATCACCCACCTCGGCCACGAGTACTACGACTAGCGCTTTACATCCAACCGAGCTGCAGCCTCGCTGCGTCCGACATCCGGCTGGGATCCCAGGGCGGTTCCCAGACCACTTCGACGTCCGCCTCTTTCACACCCGAGAGGCCGAGCACCTTGTGCCGGACGTCTTCCTTGAGAACTCCGCCCATGCCGCACCCCGGCGCAGTCATCGTCATCTGGACCTCGACCCGGTATCCACCGCCGGGAAGGGGCTTCGATTCGCACTTGTAGACCAGACCGAGGTCGACGATGTTGACCGGGATCTCCGGATCGTAGACGGTCTTCAGTTCATCCCAGACCTGTGATTCTTCGAAAGGTCCGTCGGGTGCCGCCGGCTTGGGTTCCTGGCTGGCCTTCGCGTACTTGTCCCCGAGCGCATCCGCATCTTTTCCATCGATGCGCACCATGTACCCTTGCTCGGTCAGCACGGTGTGGCTGCCGCCGAGCGACTGGATAACGGTCACCAAGCTTCCCTTCGGGAGCAGAGCTTTGTCTCCGCCGGGAATCTCAGTTCCTTCACAATCTCGCAGTAGAACCTCGCGTTCGCTTCTTCGGTACATGCCAACCTTTCAATAACTCGGGCGTCACTCGGTGGAAACCGCTTCTCCTTTACCCTCGAGCGCCGACCGGAGCGTGTGCCAGGCAAGGCTCGCGCACTTGACGCGAGCAGGGAACTCGGAAACACCACCGAGGGCTGCGAGCTTGCCGAGCTGCTCGCGTTTCACCGGTCCATCAGGGCCCTCGGTGATCAACGTGTGAAACTGCCGAAACAGCTCCTCCGCCTCAGCCTTCGTCTTCCCCTTCGTCGTCGCCGTCATCATCGACGCGGAGGCTTTGGAGATCGCACACCCGGAGCCTTCGAAGCTGATGTCCTCGATCACTTGATCGTTGAACTTGACGTAGAGCGTGAGCTTATCGCCGCACAGGGGATTGAACCCCTGAACGGTCTGGTCGGGGCGATCGATCTTGCGAAAGTTGCGCGGGTGCCGGCTGTGGTCGACCACTACCTCCTGGTATAGGTCGCGGAGATCCGAGCTCACTGAAAGACCTCCTTGACCTTCTCAAGCCCGGCGACGAGCGCGTCGATGTCCTTTGGCGTGTTGTAGAGCGCCAGCGAGGCTCTGACCGTTGCGTCGATGCCAAACTGCCTCATCACCGGCTGCGCGCAGTGATGGCCGGTGCGGACGGCGATTCCTTCCCGATCGAGGATCGTTCCGATGTCGTGTGGATGAACGTCGTCCATCAGAAACGAAATGACACTGGCCTTTTGGCGAGCGGTCCCCACCAGTCGGACTCCGGGAACAGCGGCAAGGGCGCGCGTGGCGTAGTCGAGTAGCTCGTGCTCGTAGGCTGCGATCTGCTCGATTCCGAGCCCGGCGAGATAGTCGATCGCGCTTCCCAGACCAATCGCGCCGGCGACGTCGGGCGTCCCCGCTTCGAATTTGTAGGGGACGCGATTGTAGAGCGTCTTTTCGAACGTCACTGAAAGGATCATGTCGCCGCCGCCCTGATAGGGAGGCATTGACTCCAGCCATTCCGCCTTGCCGAACAGCGCGCCGATTCCCATCGGACCGAACATCTTGTGACCGGAGAAAGCGTAGAAGTCGCAGTCGAGCGCCTTCACATCGACCTTGAGATGCGGGACTGCTTGCGCGCCGTCCAACAGCACCGGGATACCGCGCGCGTGGGCCATCGCAATGAGCTGCCGTACCGGGTTGATCGTCCCCAGCGCATTCGAAATGTGCGCCAAGGCGACGAGGCGGGTCTTGGGGCCAAGCATGGATTCGAACTCGTCGACGAGCAGCTCGCCGGCTTCGTTCATTGGAGCGACCCGCAAAACTGCGCCGGTGCTTTCGCACAAGAGCTGCCAGGGGACGATGTTCGAATGATGCTCCATCGCCGAAATGAGAATCTCATCGCCGCCGCGCACCCGGGTGCGACCGAAGCTCTGCGCGACCAGGTTGATTCCTTCCGTCGTCCCGCGCACGAAGACGATGTCCTCGGCCCTTGGAGCGTTGATGAAGCGACGCACCTTCTCTCGGGCTTGCTCGAATTGCTCGGTGGCCGATTCGGAAAGCGCGTGAACCCCCCGATGAACGTTCGCGTTGGTGGTGCAATAGTAATTCGAGACCGCGTCGATCACGCACTTCGGCTTCTGGCTCGTCGCCGCGCTGTCCAAATAAACCAGCGGCCGACCACGGACCTTCTGCTTCAAAATCGGAAAATCGGCTCTCGCCTGCTCCGGATCGAAGCTGCTGACGGCTCTGATCGCGGGGGCTTCTCGCGCGGCTCTCATGCGGCCTCCGCGAGCTCTCTTCCGTTGGGCAGCTTCGTTGCAATCGAGGTCTCAATGCGAGCCTTGAATGCATCCAACCGGATCAGCTCGACCATTTCGCGCGCGAACGCATAGGTAAGCAGGCGCTTTGCATCCTGCTGAGCCATCCCGCGCGTGCGAAGGTAGAAGATCGCGTCCTCGTCGAGTTGACCGACCGCCGCGCCGTGAGTGCACTTGACGTCATCGGCGAAGATCTCGAGCTGCGGTTTGGTATCCACCATCGCATCCTCGGAAAGAAGCAGGTTCTTGTTCGTCTGGCTGGCATCGGTCTGCTGAGCATCGGGGTGAACTCGAATCCTGCCGCTGAACACGCCGGTGGAGCGCTGATCGAGGACGCCCTTGTACAACTCGCGGCTGGTGCAGTGGGACGACGCATGATCGATGCTGGTGAGATTGTCGAGGTGCTGTTGGACTCGCCCCATGTACAGGCCGTTGAGCGCGCACGAGCTCCCCTCCTCTCCGAGCACCGTCCGAACCTCCGTTCGGGCGAGCGACGCGCCGAACGAGAAGGAATGCGAGACAAGGTGGCTGTCGCGCCCTTGCGTGACTTGGACGAGACCCACGTGGAATGCGCGTGCGGACTCGTCCTGCAGGCGGTAGTGCTCCAGTTGCGCCCCCTGCTCGAGAACGATCTCGCTCACCGCATTGGTCAAATACGGTGGCTCGCAAAGCCCAAGGTAGGCCTCGACCACCGTGGCCCGAGCGCCTTCCCCGGCGACGATGAGAATCCGCGGACTGGACATCTTGCTCGGCGCGGTGGAGACGAAAACGAGCTGTAACGGGTCGTTCAACACCGTACCCTTTGGAAGCTGGAGCAGCACGCCATCCTGCATCAGCGCGGTGTTCAGCGCAGTGAAGGCGCTCGACTTTGCCAGCGCATGTTGACCCAGGTTGGCTTCGACCAGCGCGGGGTTTTCAGCAAACGCAGTGGCGAGATCGCTAACGACGGCTGCTTTGGGCAGACCGCCGACAGATGACAGGCTCGGCTGGAAATGGCCGTCCACGAACACCAATCGCGCGCCATCGAAGCGGGCCGCCACCGGCCGAAGGGCATCGAGATCGAATCCATCGCGGTTGGCGGGCTCGAAGGGCACCGAAAGCAATGGGGCGAGGTTGGTGAACTTCCACTCCTCGTTCTTCACTGTAGGAAACCCGAGATCCCCGAAGCGCTCGATCGCAGACCGGCGGAGCCGGCGCACTCGATCGGTGCCGAGCTTGTCCAGGCGCTCGCGAAGCGACTCAAAGCGCGCGAGGTAATGTTGACGCGATTCGGTCATTGCGCGACCGCCCCGCGCCGCGACGTTGGATCGGGCTGCTGCTCGAGCCAAGCGTAGCCCTTTTGCTCGAGCTCCATCGCCAATTGGCGATCTCCAGAGCGAGCGATCCGGCCATCGGCCATCACGTGGACCCGATCCGGAACGACGTAGTTGAGGAGGCGTTGATAGTGCGTGATCAACAGCATCGCGCGGTCAGGCCGGCGCTGCCCGTTCACTCCATTGGCGATGATCTTCAGCGCATCGATGTCCAGGCCGGAGTCCGTCTCATCGAGGATGGCGAGCTTGGGGTCCAGAACCGCCAGCTGAAGGATCTCGTTTCGCTTCTTCTCTCCTCCAGAGAAGCCTTCGTTCACCGATCGATTCATGAATTTCTGATCCATCTCGACGAGCTTGAGCTTCTCCTTGGCGAGCGCGAGGAAGTCCATCGCGTCCAGCTCTTCGAGCCCGCGCCGCCGGCGGATGGCGTTGAGCGCGGTGCGCATGAAGTACATGTTGCCCACGCCCGGGATCTCCACTGGATACTGGAAGGCCAAGAACACACCCGCCACCGCGCGATCTTCGGGCGACATGGAAAGAAGGTCCTCGCCCTGATAGAGAACCTGGCCTTCGCTCACCGAGTACGTGTCGCGCCCGGCCAAAAGCTGCGCCAGCGTGCTCTTCCCCGAGCCATTCGGGCCCATGATCGCGTGGACCTCGCCCGGATCGATGGTCAGGTTGACTCCGCGCAGGATTTCCTTCCCGTCGACGCCGGCGTGAAGATTTCGGATCTCGAGCAGATGCATCAGCCTACGCTCCCCTCGAGGCTCACGCTGAGCAGCTTCTGCGCCTCGACGGCAAACTCCATCGGCAACTCCTTGAAAACCTGGCGGCAGAAGCCGTTGACGATCATCGTCACCGCGTCCTCCTCGGAAATGCCGCGCTGCCTACAATAGAAAAGCTGGTCTTCGCCGATCTTCGAGGTGGATGCCTCGTGCTCCGCGCGCGAGGAGCGGTTTCGCACTTCGATATAGGGCATCGTGTGCGCCCCGCACGTGCTTCCCAGGAGCAGCGAATCGCACTGGGTGTAGTTTCTGGAATTGGCCGCGCCCTTCAGGATTTTCACCAGACCGCGGTAGGTGTTTTGTCCGTGCCCAGCCGAGATTCCCTTCGAGATGATCGTGCTTCGGGTGTTTTTGCCCATGTGGATCATCTTCGTGCCGGTATCCGCCTGCTGGTAATTGTTGGTCAGCGCGACGGAATAGAACTCGCCCACCGCGTTGTCCCCTTGGAGGATGACGCTGGGGTATTTCCAGGTGATCGCGGAGCCCGTCTCGACTTGAGTCCAAGAGATCTTCGAGTTGGCGCCTTGGCAGCGGCCGCGCTTGGTGACGAAGTTGTAGATGCCGCCCCTGCCCTGGGCATCGCCCGGGTACCAGTTCTGGACGGTCGAGTACTTGATCTGCGCTCCCTCGAGAGCCACCAGCTCCACGACCGCCGCGTGCAGCTGATTCTTGTCGCGCATCGGCGCGGTGCAGCCTTCGAGGTAGCTCACGTAGGCGCCGTCTTCGGCGACGATCAAGGTACGCTCGAACTGGCCGGTGTCCGCCGCGTTGATCCGAAAGTAGGTCGACAACTCCATCGGGCAGCGAACGCCTTTCGGCACGAAGCAAAACGAGCCGTCGCTGAACACCGCTGAGTTGAGGGTGGCGAAGAAGTTGTCGCTATAGGGGACCACCGAGCCGAGGTACTTCTTCACCAGCTCCGGGTACTTTTGCACCGCTTCCGAGAACGAGCAGAAGAGCACGCCTTTTTCGGCGAGCTTCTCCTTGAAGGTCGTCGCAACCGAGACGCTGTCGAATACGGCATCCACCGCCACGCCGGCCAGCATCTTCTGTTCCTCGAGTGGAATTCCGAGCTTGGCGTAGGTCTTCAGGATCTCCGGATCGACCTCGTCGAGGCTCTTGAGCGCCGCTTTTCGCTTCGGCGCGGAGTAGTAGATGATGTCTTGGTAGTCGATCGGCGGGTAGCGCACGTTTTGCCACGTCGGCTCTTTCATCGTCAGCCAGTGACGGAAAGCCTTCAGCCGCCAGTCGAGCATGAACTGGGGCTCATTCTTCTTGGCCGAGATCGCGCGGATGGTTTCCTCGGTCAACCCCCGGGGAACCGTGTCTTCGTCGACCGCGGTGACGAAGCCGTGCTCGTACTCGCGCTCAGTTAATTTTCGGACCTCGTTGGTGGTGGTCATGAGGCACCCAAAGCTTTCTTTGTCGAAGACGTCCTTCCGCTCCCGCGAGCGGCGTCATCCAATGTCGAGCCCGTCTTTGGATGTGCGATGTCCTCTAGGCTCAGCCCCTCGAGCGTCTCGCGGATCGCCTGGCTGATGTTTCGCCAGCCGCTGCGGTTGGGGCAGATCTGCTCCAGGCTGCACAGGCCCGTGACGCTGCTGCTGCACTCGGTGATCGCGATCGGCCCCTCAAGAGCGGTGATCGCTTCCGCGACGGATATGTCCGCCGGATCCCTCGCCAAGGTGTATCCCCCGTTGACGCCTCTCTGCGAGGTCAGCAACCTCGCTTGGGAGAGCTTCTTCAGCAGCTTGTTCACCGTCGGCGCGGGAACGTGGGACGACTCGGCGAGGTCTCGGGCCGAGTGGATCGGACCGTCGCCCTGCCTCGCCAAATGGGTGAGCAGGACGATGCCGTAGTCCGTCAGTTTGTTCATCCGAATCATGCGTCCACCGTCCGCCCGGCCCGAACGTCCGCCTTCCGCTGGTTCATCTCATCCATCGCGCGCATATCCTTGGGCTGAGCTAATTAGTACTTGTCTAGTCCTATATACGTTAGGCATGGCTACCGCAAGGGGATAGGTGTCCCGGAACCCTGGTTTTTGCTTCAGAGTTCCGGGGAGCGAGTAGGTGTGCTGGAGCCCTGCGCAATTGACTGCGAGCCCTGCCGTTAACTCGGCGCAGCGCGAAGGGTCCTTTCCTCGATGAAACCCAGCATTCAAGGCGTCCTGATAGGGCTGGTAGCGTCGGCGGTCGTCTTCGGCCTCCTCGAAAGACTCTGGCCAGAAAAGCCAAGCCAACCGCGTTGGCGATCGGATACCCGGACCGACCTCGTCTACTGGTTCCTTACTCCTCTGGTGACCAAGGCGATCACGCGCGCCGCCGTCTTTGCGCTGTTCGCCGCCGCGGCATTTGGCTTTGGCAAGTCAACGGTTCAGCAATGGCTTGAACCGCACGGACCAATCGCCCGCCAACCTGCATGGCTCCAAGCGATCGAGATCTTGTTCGTCGGCGATTTCATCGGCTATTGGATTCACCGCCTTTTTCACCGGCGGCTGCTGTGGCCATTTCATGCGATCCACCACAGCTCCACTCAACTCGATTGGCTGTCGTCGGTGAGGCTGCATCCGGTGAACGACACCGTGCCGCGGATTCTTCAGACGATCCCGTTTTTTCTGATCGGCTTCAGCCCCAAAGTGATGCTCGCCTATCTGCCCTTTCTGACGTTCTATGCGGTGCTGCTGCATGCGAACGTTCGATGGTCCTTGGGACCGCTGCGTTACGTGATTGCCAGTCCCACTTTTCATCGTTGGCATCACACGTCCGAGCAAGAGGGGCTCGACAAGAACTTCGCCGGACTGTTCGCCTTCTTGGATCTGCTTTTTGGAACGTTCTACCTGCCTCCCGGGCGGCAGCCGGAGCGGTTCGGACTCGCCGGTCAGCAGATTCCGAAGACGGTGCTGGGTCAGCTCGCTTACCCGTTTGGCCGTGCACAGCAGCACGGCTAACCGCTCTTACATCCGCCGCGGGCGATGCGATGCCGAGCTCGCAGGCGCGCGAGGAGCAGCGAATAGATGACGGCGTTCGTACCCAGGACGATTACCCCGAGCACGATGTGCGTCCGCTGACCGATGCCGACTGGGTAGAGCACTGGCAGCAGATAGTGCTCCACAAAACCTCCTCCGTAGGTCGGATCGCCGCCTCGCGCGCGAAGTGAATTCTCCAGCGGGGTCAGTGGACAGATCCAGGACATCCATTGAACCAGCACCCCCCAGGCGCTGAGCGGCAAGTGAACCCAAGCAAGCCGGGTCCATCGAAGCGCCAAAAGGCCACCCAGCAGGATGAACGCGATGAACAACAGGTGAAGGACAACGACCGCGTCGGCCAGAACCCGAAACACAGCGATCAGCGGAACCTCTCTCTGATCTGCTCGGCGATACCCGCGGCGTCCATCTTGTGCTTGGCGAGCACCTGCTCGGGAGAACCGCTCTCGCCAAAAGTGTCCTTTAAGCCAATCCGCAGCAACCGGTGACCGAGCCCCGCTTCGGCAACCGCTTCGCTGACCGCTGAGCCAAGGCCGCCGATGATCTGGTGATCCTCCGCGGTCACCAGAATCTTTGTCCGGCCCGCCGCATTCAGCACTGCCGCTGTGTCCAGCGGCTTGATGGTGTGAATGTTGATCACGCCGACGCTCAGGCCATCCCTCTCGAGCATCTCTGCCGCTTTGAGCGAGAGGTAGAGTTCACCGCCCGATGCGAAAATGACCGCATCTTTGCCGCCCGGTCGCAGCTCGACCGCTTTGCCGAATTCAAATCGATACCCTTCGCGATTGACGCGCTCCACCTTTTGGCGGGTCGTTCGCAGATAGGCAGGTCCCTGGTAGGTGCAAAGGAATTCGACGGCACCCTCGGTCTCGAGGTCATCTGCCGGCTGGATGATCGCCATTCCAGGCAGGCTTCGCATCAGCGCTAGATCCTCCAGCCCCTGCTGCGAGTAACCATCCTCCCCGATGGCGATCCCGGCGTGGCTTCCGACGAGTCGGACATTGGCCTTGGAGTAGGCCACTGAAATCCTGACTTGATCGAAGCGGCTGCTGATAAAGCACGCGAACGAGCAGGCGAATGGAACCTTACCGGACAGCCCCAGCCCGGCCGCTGTGCCGACCATGTTCGCTTCGGCAATGCCGAACTCGAAAAACCGGTTCGGGAACTTCTTGGCGAACAGCTCGGACTTCGTGCTCTTCGACAGATCCGCATCCATCGCCACTACGTTGGGGAAGCGCTCGCCCATCTTGAGGAGCGCCTCGCCGAAGGCATCGCGGGTCGCTTTGGCAGGCATGATCAGGGCCTCTCCTGTTGAAGGCGAGAGTACGCCGCTCGAAGCTCCGCCAGCGCCTTCGCCGCCTGTTCGGCGTTTGGCGCGGTCCCGTGCCACGCAATTTGGTCCTCCATGAAACTGACTCCTTTACCCTTCACGGTGCGCGCCCAGATCAGCGTTGGCTTGCCTTTCGTAGCCTTCGCCTGCGCCAGGGCATCGAGGATCTGCTGCATGTCATGGCCGTCGATCTCGAGGACATTCCAGTTGAAGGCGCGCCACTTGTCGGCAATCGGCGCGAGATTCATCACCTCGGTCACGTGGCCGTCGATCTGGCCGTTGTTGTTGTCGAGGATGACGGTGAGGGTATCGAGCTTGAACTTCGGCGCGCTCATCGACGCTTCCCAGATCTGCCCTTCCTGAGATTCGCCATCGCCGATCATGCAGTAAACGTGGAACTTGTCGCCCTCCAGCCTGGACGCGAGCGCCATCCCCTGCGCGACCGAGAGGCCTTGACCCAGGGCGCCGGTGCAGGCCTCGATCCCGGGAAGCGCTGTGTTGACCGGGTGACCCTGCAACCGGCTGTTGAGCTGACGCAGCGTCATCAGCTCCTGCCGCGGAAAGTACCCCGCTTCCGCCATCACCGCGTATTGCGCCGGCACTGCGTGGCCCTTGGAGAGGACGAACCGATCGCGATCCGGCCAATCGGGTCTCTTGGAGTCGTACCGCATCTGCGAAAAGTAGAGGCACACCAAAATGTCGATCGCCGAGAGCGAGCCTCCGGGGTGACCGGACCCGGCTTTCGCCAGCATCTCGATGATGTCGATTCGCATTCGCGCCGCGATTTCCTTGAGGCGCCAGATCTGCGTGGAACTTGCAACTCTTTGGGCGACCGCCATGCCGAGGACTCCGGGTGAACCAGCTGTTCGAGGGAACGCCGATCCATCTAACGGAACCTCCGCTTCGCTTCAAGCTCGGTGAACGGTCTGTCTACTGATCGCCTTCGCCGGCAAGGTAGCTGAGGATCACCTCGTCGAGGCTCTTTTCGGAGATCAGGTCCTCGCCGAACAAAGTCTCCGCGCGACCTTCTTTCTTCGGCTGCGCCTTTGGGACGGCCCTCGGCGGCGAAAGCGGGGCTTCGGCGCGCGCCGGCGTAGAACCCGTCGGAATTGGCGTCCGCACCTCGGCGACTTGCCCCGGCTGGTAGTGCTTGGGCACCGCGCCGGCTTCCGCGTCGTCGAAGGCACCGCCGATCAAGTTTCGCAGCATTTCTTTGTGCTGCTCCTCCATCAGCTCGCGAACGATCTCCGCCAGGTGCGCGGCGCCGATGATGTCCGCATACGAAGTGCGTTTCGACGCCACGATGTTTCCGCCGACGAACAGGTGCGTGATGATGTGCGGGTTGGATACGCCCGAGTCCTCGGTCTGGACGTGATACACCTTTCCCCTGTGCTTGATGTTGTGGTTGAAACCGGTGAGAACTTTTTCAAAGTTCTTAGGCATGGACCGGCGGTGAAAGTATCAAACAGAGATTCCCGTAGATCAAGGCACGGAAGGGGTCGAGGCAGGGAGTTTGACTCCAAACTGGGCGAGATCCGCGGGGGTATTGATACTCACAATTGCACGCATCGACGGGTCGACGGCGCGCAGCATCTCCTCGGAGAGCAGCCGAACCCGAAAGAGCTGAAAAATATCGCGGAAGGAAGGCTGCGGCGAGAGAGCCGCTCCCCAGGCGCCGGCGATGGCTGAGTGATACAGCGCCAACAGGGGCTCGAGCCTCCCGTTGATTTCGAAAGCGACGATTTGCTCATCTGCGCGCGCTGAGAGGATAAGCTCCGCCACCGCGGGGACAATGAACGGCATGTCGCAGCCCACTGCCAACACCCATTCGGTGCGGGCGTGGACGAGGGCGGCATGCAGGCCTCCGGGCGCGCCGCGGTTGGGGACGACGTCTGCGACCGTGCGCAGGGCAAACGATGCGTAGGGCGAAGGTTCATTGGAAACGAGCAATACCTCGGAGACCAGCGCTTGCAGATCCAGTAAGCGCGACACAACAGATCGCCCATCGTAGGTCAGCAGGCCCTTGGGGATACCCGACAACCGGCTGCCTCGGCCGCCCGCGATAATGGCGAGGGATACGTTGGAATGGCGTCGCATCTTCCAGAAAGAGGTGACAGGAGCGTATACGGAATTCAGGTGACCAGGCAGCAGCGATGATTCCCCTTGACCAAGCCAAGGCGATTGCGGTTGACAGCATCGAGGTTGGCACTTCAGTTCAGTTGCCGCTGAGCGAAGCGCACGCCCGCTTCCTGGCTGAGCCGCTGCGCGCCCCGCGCTCGCTGCCGAATTTCGACAACTCGGCGATGGATGGCTATGCGCTGCGCAGCGCGGATACTGCGGGGGCGAATCGGGATCGCCCCGCCCGGATTCAAGTCGTCGAAATCATCTACGCCGGTGCACGTCCGCAACGCGCGCTGGGTCAAGCGCAGGCTGCTCGCATCTTCACCGGCGCCCCGTTGCCGCAGGGTGCTGACTGCGTGGTGAGACAGGAAGCAACCCGCGCGGAGAACGACCGGGTCTTGGTTTTTGTTGAGGCGCGCCCCCACAGCAATGTCCGCCGCAAAGGGGAGGAGCTGGCGCAGGGAGATGCGGTTTTCGCGGCCGGTCAAAGGCTGGACGCATCTGCGCTCGGCGTGCTCGCTTCGCTCGGCCTTGAAAGCGCAGCGGTCTGGTCCCAACCGACGGTGGCGATTCTGACACTGGGCGATGAGCTGGTTGCGCCCGGAAATGCCGCTCAAGAACACCAAACGTACAATTCGAACGCCGCGCTCCTTGCGGCGTTGAGCATGGAAGCCGGCGCCCAGGTGACGACTCTAGAGCACGCCGCGGACCGGGAGAGCGCGGTGCGCCGCGCAATAGAGCGGTTGATATCGAGCTGCGATCTTTTGATCACCTCCGGCGGCGCCTCGGTGGGCGACAAGGATCTCATCAAACAGGCACTTCGCTCGCTCGGCGCAGCAACCATTTTCGACGGGGTGGCGATCAAGCCCGGCAAACCCGCCGGCGTCAGCGTGCTCGGCGGGCACCCTGTCGCCATCCTCCCCGGCAATCCGGGGGCGGCCGCGGTGGCATTTGACCAGCTCGCCCGGCCGATGTTGCTCAAGCGCCAAGGGGTGATCGAAGCAAGGCAAAGACTGGCCGTGCGCCTGGGCTCGCCGCAGCACAAACAGGGAGGCCTCACCTACTTGCTCAGCGCAAAGCTCGAGCGAGACGAAGCTGGAAAACCGACGGCCAGAATCCGGCCGCAAGGCTCGGGGCAACTGCTGCAAAATGTTGGAGCGGATGGATGGGTTCTCCTGCCGCCCGGGCGGGCCGATTTTGCCGTTGGCGAGGAAGCGACAATGGAGCTCTTTCGCGGCGCAAGCTTTAGTCCGGCGCGGTCTTCTGTGGGGCGAGTCGCCTCGAGGGCCGGAGCGTGAGACGATGAAGGCGCCCTGGGTCAGCGTCGTTGGTTGGTCTGCAAGCGGCAAGACGACGCTGCTGACCCAGTTGATCGGCGCCCTTCGGCAGCGCGGGTTGACGGTGGCAGCGGTAAAGCACTCGAGCCACAGCCATCGCCTGCACAAGCCCGGCTCGGACACCGAGCGTCTGGAAATCGCAGGCGCGGCGCCGGTGGCGCTTGCCGCCCCCGAGGGAGTCCAGTTGACCTTTCCCCAGGAAACGGCGCGCGCTCTTCCCTCGATGTTGGAGACCCTCGCTCCAGAGGCCGATCTCGTCTTGGTGGAAGGTTGGAAGGATGGACCCTTCCCCAAGATCGAGGTATGGCGGAAAGAGCTGGGTCCCCTGCTGGCGACGGGACGCAGCGACGTGCTTGCGGTGGTGACGGATGAACCGCTGCCTTCCCATTTCCGCCGATTCAGCGCCGCAGCCGTGTCCGAGCTCGCAGATTTTCTGACGCATTGGATTGCCGAACGCGTTCGCACGTCCGATGGCGATGCCACCGATCGCGACGCTCCGCTGCCGGCATCTGAGGACTAGGGTGGCTCCGTGAAGGGAATCGTTGAACGCGAGGTGAAGCATTTTGCGAGTGGCGGCGCCGAGCCATCAACCCGCGCAGACTCGATTGCGATCGAAGAGCCATTGGAGATACGGGTGGCCACAGAACCCGTCGCGATCACGATGCGAACGCCGGGGGACGACGCCCGTCTGGCATTGGGGTTTCTGCTCTCCGAAGGGATTATCCGGTCGATCGACGACGTCGGCGCGGTTTCCCACTGCGGCCGTCCGGGCGACGAGGGTTTTGGCAACGTCATTGACGTGACCGCCGCCCCCGGTGTCTCGCTGGATGTCGACAAGGTGCAAGCCACTCGACGTGGAACCCTCACCACGTCCGCCTGCGGCGTGTGCGGACGGCGCAGCGTCGACGACTTGCTCGCGATCTGCGGCCAGCTGCCGGCCGGACCAACCGTTGATTTGCGCCTGGTCGCTTCTGCCACCGAGCGGCTCCTGGGCGCTCAGCACAATTTTTCGCAAACCGGAGGCGTGCACGCGGCGGCGGCGATGAATGCCCAAGGCCAAGTCCTTGCCGCCTTCGAGGACGTCGGCCGTCACAATGCCGTCGATAAGGTGATCGGCGCGCTCATCCAAGAGCGACTGGTGAGCGCCGAATCCGCGATTCGCTCCGCGGGTCGGCTCCTGCCGTCGCCCGCGAGCGCCCCTGCGCTGCTGGTGGTCAGTGGAAGAGCCAGCTTCGAGATCGTGCAGAAGGCGACCATCGCGCGAATCCCAATCGTGGCCAGCGTCTCCGCGCCGAGCTCGCTGGCGATCGATCTCGCGCAGCGCTCGCGGATCACCTTGGCCGGCTTCGTGCGGAACGGAAGCCTGAACGTCTATACGCATCCCGAGCGGCTCGCGGCCTCCACGCCATAGCCGGGACCGCGCCCGCTCAGACAGATCCGAGTCGACATCGACTCCGTATCAGAGGAAACCTCATTGGTATCCGGCGCATAGTCTGTCGGGTATCGGTCGATTCCAATTTTGGATACTGTATTGAACTCAAGGACGGCTCGGATGGCACCATCGTCCAGACAGTGCCCCTGGCTTCGGCAGCGCGACGCTGAAGCCCTCGCGCGAGGCTACTCACACGGCTTCCGGGTGATCGAAGTTATCAGCATCCTCGCCTTCTTCGGATTGCTGGGCTGCCTCTGTGCTCGGATTTGGCATCCGGCCAAGAGCAGTCCCTGGCTCGTTCTCACCGCAATCGCTGTCGGCTATGTCGCGGCGGATTTCTTCTCCGGCCTGGTGCATTGGATGGGGGATACGTGGGGTTCTCCGGACGTGCCTCTCGTCGGCGCCTGGGTGATTCGGCCGTTTCGCGAGCACCACGTCGATCAGACGGCGATCACGCGGCACGACTTCATTGAAACAAACGGCGCGAATTGTTTGATCTCGCTTCCGGCTGCGGTGGGCAGTCTCTTGATTCCGGTTCAGCCAGGGGAGGAGGTCGGGCTCTTTGCGGCGACGCTGCTTGGCTCGCTGATCCTCTGGGTCTTTGCGACCAATCAATTCCACAAGTGGGCGCACCTCACCAACCCGCCATTCTTCATTGCTGGATTGCAGCGCCTGCACCTCATCCTTCCGCCCGATCATCATGCGACCCACCACACGGCTCCGTTCAGCCGGTACTATTGCATCACCGCCGGATGGTTGAACTGGCCTTTGACTAAGATGCGTTTCTTTCCTGCACTCGAACAAGTCATTACGTCGCTGACCGGCGCTTTGCCGCGGCGAGACGATATCGGTGAGACGGCGGCGCGAATCGTCGCCGAAGCTGAGCAGGAGCAGGCGCTGCGCTTAACCGTTCCTGCGAGCACTGCTCCGGACTGCGCAA
>Ga0126379_10000474_pt1 | contig 22218 bp, 17 predicted proteins | sample PanSoiMetPlot_24_FD_92640 | JGI IMG/M metagenome (GOLD analysis project Ga0126379, IMG submission 92640) | Tropical forest soil microbial communities from Panama - MetaG Plot_24 | ecosystem: Environmental > Terrestrial > Soil > Tropical forest > Bulk soil | place: Panama | collected 2016-02-17
GGTTGCCGACAGGGTTTTCGCCGACGATGCCCATGCCACATCCCGGCTTGCTTCATCCGACGCGGGACCATCCCGGCATGCACCTTCCATCCGACATGACTGGCCAGGTGTTCCGCTGCCAGCGTCCCGAAATCCTCATAGCGCTCCTGCATACGCCGCAACACCGAGCGCTGAAACTCCTCGCCATCAGCACGGTTCGAATGCCGCTCGCGTTTGGCATGCTGCAGCCCCGTCGCCCCACCGTCGATACCACTCCAGATCCGCGTCGTTTGCCGATAAGTCAACTCCAGCAACTTCTGCCGCTTCCACCAGCCTTAGGTTGCCGGCTCTCACTCGTCCCATCAACTTCCGCGCGACTCAGTTCCTTGCTGCTGAATCCGGTTCTCTCCAATCTGACCCTCTCCTCTCGGAGGCACTCTCGAATGGGACATTTCTATTGTGGTCTCAAGTCTATAGTGGCCTCAAGGGGACATTTTTAATGTAGTTCAACATATGTGCGCTAGCTGCTTACCCAGGGTCCCTCGCGGAAGGCGAATGCCCGCGGAACATGCGGGGTGCTCGGTTGTGTGCCGATGACACTCCTCGGTGGGTGGAAGACTGCTGATGTCCGACGCGACGCCGTTTGCAGGAAGAACGACCTTAGAGGGAAGAGTACTTCGAAAGAGGGAAGAGTACTTCGATCTGATGCGCGTGCAGCGTGCGACACGATCGCTACAAGTGTCGCGACGAGAACAGGTCAGAGCCCTGGGTTTGCGGTGAATCAGATTGCGCGGCGAGGTTAGAGCAGAAACTGAAAAAGACCGGGGCGTTCTTCCTCGATCCAGTCCGAAGCAGAGCTCCTAGCGCCTACTCACGCAAGCCGCAGCAGTGCTGCTTCCAGCTACATCAGCTCCGCACGTCAGGAACCGCTCCTATCCGCTGAGCTAATTTCTTGAGGCGGGGTTTGATCTGAAAACGTGCCGCATAGAGTAAACGTCCACGAAAACTCTCGTTGAATATGCACTGGAAGGTCCGCCTAGTGGATTCTTTGGTCCATTCCGTCTTCCACTCTTCCAATACACCCATGGGATATTCCACGATCCCCTGCTGAGCGCACTCTCTCATAATCTTGCTCAGTATGAGATGCCCCACGCGATACTCGCGATAGGCTTCCTCGTAGGCAATCTTGGGGGCATAATATCGATCCCTGTAGTTCATTCCAAAATGTGCAGAGATGAGTTTGCCATTCAGCTCAAGGTAGTACAACTTCAGGTATTTGAATTTCTCCGCTTCCCGCGCCGCTTCATCGAAGAACTGAAGGCTGCGAGCGTCACTGAGAATCGCACTCTTTCCCTTCCCCTTCCAACCGCTGGCCTCCAAATCAAAGAATCGCTGAACCACGTCAGCTTTCTCGAAGCATTGCAGGCTGAGATCTCCCAGTTCGCTGAGTCTCCGCTCGGCTTGGAGCACACGGCTGCGCAGAACGGAACTGGGCGGAAGCTTTGCGATATCACAACGGTTAAGCCTGATCGTAGGTATTGGCGGAAGCGGCCAACTCCCTGTTTTGTATCCTTCGCTGTCTGCTAGCTGGCTGAGCCGCAAAATCGGGGTCTTCTCGTAAACCGAAGGCAATTCGAGCACATCCCAATCCGGCAAAGATTTTAGGACATCCCAGACTGCGTGGAGAGATGCCTCGTGGTCCATTTCTCGTGCCATCACCACTTCATTAGGCGCACCCGGCATGGAAAGCGGCATGCGAATTTTTCTCGCCGGCAGTCCACTGAACGATCCATACTCCCGCATCAACGGCGCCAAGACCTTGAGAGTGCCGCTTTGCCTGATGGTAATAGCTATCGTTGGTGCCTTCGGAAAATAAGCGCGAAGATGCGCCAGCATCCATTCCGGCCGGTTGTAAGGGTGATCGTCAGAGGCGTCTTCCAGAAGGTCCCGCCACTCATTCGCCAAGCGAGCGAAAATCTCGAGTCCGCCTGTCTCTACGTCCATACGGGCCCTTGAGCTTGTGCCCCTTATGATCATCTCAATCCCATTGGCCCATAGCCTATATCCTTGGGATCTCGATTTGGACACGTAAGCTACGACACCAGCCTTCGCGAATTCCCCCCAGCGCGCGATAAACACGCAACTTATGCTGGAAGCGACACTTTTCGTCGAACGTAAAAGCCCACCGCAGCGAACTCCTGATTGCAGTTCCAAACAAATATCGTGGCACTCCGAAATAACAAACCGCGTTCTGTGGCCACATCCTGGCTCGCATATTCGCTTTTCCCATCGAATAGAACCAGCGGAGGAAATAGTCTTTGGTTAGACGATGGGATTCCACTGGAAGATGGATAATTGCGTCAGGAGCGTACATGATCTTTTCGCCGGCCTGAAGCAGCCGTCTTCCAAATTCATCGTCCTCTGTTCCACCAATCTCCGACTTGTTGACACCCAACTCCACTCGAAACAAACCGTATTTTTCGAAGGCCGACCTACGGAACGCCGAATTAGCGCCTATCGGCGGCAAGTTGATCGGTATGGGCCGTTCTCCATACTCAAAGTGTCCTACAACCTGCTGATTTTCCATTTCCAACCAGTCCGGTTGTGGTTGGTCCCACAACGGTTTGACCCTTCCCGCAACCGCAATGCATTCAAACGTGGCGAACATTTTGGATAACCCTACAAGCCATTGTGGGTCGACGATGACGTCATCATCAGTGAAAGCAATGATCTCCCCCCTGGCTTTGCGAATTCCAGCGTTAAGGGCAAAGGCCCTGCCTTGCGTCGGCTCAAAAAGCGCTTGGGCATTCAATCCAGAATTACCCACAAACTCTTCGATGATTCTTCCCGTATCATCTGTCGAATTGTTGTTAACCAAGATAACTTCCCATGACAGGCCCTTCGGAACCGTTAAATTCAACAAACTCCTCAAGGCAGTGGGCAAACTATTGGCGCCGTTGTAGATACAGAGAATCACGCTGATCTGAATATCCCGATTTAGCATTTCACCCTGCTTGGGATAATAACTCCGACATACATGCGTTGATTAACGACAGTGACGAAGGTCAAGCAGCAAGCCGTCGAATCATATCCCCCGTTTCAGGTATGTCTCGCGATCCAAAGCACGTTACACCGCATAGGCGTTACTTACGATTACGCCTCGGCGGAGACCTGTGCCTGCTGTTTCCTGAGCGCGCGATTCTGTGCTCTGTAGCGTTTCGCCACGTTCCAAAACGCAATGGCACGGGGGCGATGGATAAGCAATACGGCCAGAATATAAGTGGCCGCCCCAAGTACAATTTCAAACATCAATCCCAACACAGCAGGCTGCGGGTGGCGCGACAGCAGCCATTTGAGGCCTCCGACGCTCATCACCATTACCAGCGTACCGTCTAGAGCCGGACGGACGGCGCGCAGGTACTCTAAAAAGCTTAATTGCACTGTTCTTAAAGTCTTCCAATACAGTGGCAGAGCCACCAGCGGATAAGCCGCCACCCAACCCCAAGCTATGCCAGTTATGCCCCAGTGGCTGCCCACATAAAACGCAGTCGGCAAAATCACTAAAGCCGCTAGCTGGTTCCACATCACGAATCTCGTTTTCTCGACAGCGGTCAATACCTTGGACAGCAGCGCAACGATGGAGCGGAAAGCTGCATAAATGGAGAGCACCGCTAGCGGCGCGATGACCGGTTGCCACTTTCGGCCCAAGACAAGTGGCACGAGCTCCCGAGCCACCAGCCCAAGACCTACCGTGAGCGGAAAAGTCGCTAGTGCCAAAAGCTCCGTGAGACTGCAGACATACCGACGCAGACCAACCGGATCCTTCTGCACCGCCGCCAAGTACGACGGAACGACCGTCGTCACTAGCGCGGTTACCTTGTCCAGCGGCACGTTAGCCAACGTCCAAGCCATCCCATAGAACCCGAGCGCGGTCGAGCCCAACACGCGGCCGGCGGTCAGATTGTCAAGCTTTTCATAAGACGAGAAGGCCAGGACTGAGACCAGACTGTGCCAGCCGAACAGGAGTTCTTTGCGGATGTATCCCAGGCGAGGCCATGCGAAGCGATACGGCCGGGCCCTGACAAAGATTACGGTGCGTGCTAAAAAGCCGGCCAGATTCCCCAATACGAGAGCCCAGTAAGCAAACCCCAGGATAGCTAATAGGAGAGTGATTGCTGCCGCCCCAATGTCGCAGCTCGCGTCGACCAAAGAGAGCCAGCGAAACTGCATGTCTCGTTGAAGCAGACCCATCGGAACAGCGCGAAGGCCGATGCCAGGGAGTATGAGGCAGGTGACGATAACAACCGACGCCAGACGGGGTATCCTGAAGAATATGGCCATCGGATATGCCAACGCGCAACTGAGCGCGAAGCACGCTACTCCGATGGCAAGCCCGACACTGTTTAACTGTGCGATCTTCTCTTCCGGGAGCTCACGCAGCGTGATCACCGTAGTAGGAATTCCGCATTGTCCAACGATGCGGAGATGAGCTATCAGGATCATCGCCATGCCCACAACGCCGAAGTCAGCGGGAGAAAGAAGGCGACTGACGATGAGAAATACCGCCCAAGTGATCAGCTGACTGCTCCAGTTCGCGAGGGCGGTCCAGGCAAGACTGCCTGCCAGGGAATGGTTAGATTCCTTGGTCGCCGCCTGTGTCCCGTAAAGCTCCGTCGCTTGACGTTTGGCTTTAGGTGCTATAACCTCCGGTGAACTCAAGCGACTCCTCTCAATTCACTGCCAAAGGATTACAAAGATACGTGCGGAATACATCAGTGTTCGATTCGCCTTATTGACGAGGGCGTTCGTCTTGCAGACAGCGCTCTATGCGTAGGAGGGCCCGAGCTGCGCAAAGAGCCGTGACGTTCTATCGTGCGTCACTAAGTATCGGATAGTCTAACACTGAAACGCAGCATTCGTAGAGGGATGTCAACCGGTAACCGAATCCTTTACGCCGGCTCAGTGTCTCGTCCGAGAGTCTGCCATTCCGATCATTACGCCACAGGCAGTCTCATCCGATCCGGACACCACCGACAGCAATTTCGCCGTCATCGAAAACCGCGGCTTGATCTGTGTCATCTCGCGTTGAAGTTTGTCGAATGTCACGACGACTTCGTACTCGCCAGACGCTCGATGAGGGCCGGCGCAGGCTCGTGGCGACGGCGAATCTTGACGTCTTCCGCATCGGCTTGTGCAAATTATCCACTGAGATCACGTTACTCGGCGCGCGCGGAGCCGCGTGAATAGAGGTGCTTGTCGCCACCGACGTTGACCTGCCTCTTGGCACCGTTGATCTGGATGACAGACAGCGGCGATCCGGTAGTTGGGAGCTCGCGCCGGGAGGCGGTGAAAAGAAGCTGGCGCCGATGTTGCAGGTAACAGTACTCGTTGCCAGGACGATCATCCATCATGGCTGGCACTGGATATTTCTCGAGGAGCTGGCTCAACGGAAGCTCTCTCCTGAGTAAGGCCGCAAACTGTTCCTGCGGGGTTCCTTCTCTAATGCATGAGAGCAGCTTGCGAGAGCAGCTTGCGAGTGCGGACTCTTCAACTTTAACGTAACCATGAGCTGTCTCTACATATCCGATGCATGCCACTGGAAGCCGTTATCAAGCGCTAGGAGGAATAAAATCTCTTCGGCAACGCTCCGATCTCGGTCGACGATTCTCACAGCGGTCACTACGACGCAATCGTAAAATTACCAAAGATCTGCACCTCATGCTCTTGAATCAGCTGCTCCATGTCAGTTGGGTTATCCAGGCTGTCAAGAGTTGGATCACTCGGGAACGAACACTGGTTCCGGACCGTCTTGGGGTTTCATCACATCTTCAGCGTGATCGGAATCAGGCCCTACTGGGCGAATACGCAGATCTTCATTACTTGGGACGACTGGGGAGGGGGGTACTGTTCCGGCCGCCCCAAATACGTGAACTGCACACAATGAGGCCACGAGAAGTATATGGCTTCCGCGTATCGTTGATCGTTGTTTCAGCCTATGCCAAGGCGACCTATATCCCGCATCAGACACACGATTTCGTGAGTCTCCTGGAGTTCATTAAGGAAACGATGGGCTACCGTCGTTAGGTTACGCTGACGCGCACGCAAGAGATCTTCTTTGCTTACAACTAGACGCCCTTTGCCATGCACACCATCGCAGCTCCGTTAGACACCGAGCACTTTCTAAACAATCCCACGCCGGCGACCGAACCCGTTAACGAGTGAAGCGGCGCGCGGTACGTAAAACCAACTAGCAGCGAATTGCAATTTGTCGCCCACATCCAACGGAGTGTCACTTTCGTTTCTGCTGGTCCATAACTGATAAAGAAGGGAAGGGGCCATCCTCACCCAGCAGCAAGGCCTAGAAGTCGTTGTCTTTGTCCTTAACCTCTTTTGGAAGGTGTTCGACATTGCCAAACCATCTTTACATGAATGGCTCAGTCGCAGACTCAGCCAGAAAACGAAACGCCCATCTGTTTCGGCTCTCCGACGGAATCGGGAGATTTGGGGCAAGGAGGTCATGAAGAAACTCTCTCGACCGATCTGCTCCTTGGGCACAGGGTGGGGCTCCGGTTGCTTGGCGAAGGAGACTCAAGACCCTCGGGGTCTTCTGCGAGCCAGGCCCATTCCGACTCAGATAGGTCTCGATTCTCCCATTTGCGAAGCTACATCGGACATGTCCGACGCTTTGGATCGTGTGTATAGAATGACGCCACCAGCAGGGGCAAGCGTCGGCGGTTACCTGTCTGGAGACCTATCCGCAGTCTCAGACCTTCGGGTTTTTGGCCTGCACCTCCGTGTACTGTAGGTCACGATCCTTCTGGCATCTATCGAACTCCGGATACCGCCCTTAGAGTCCAGTTCAAGGACTCGAACCCTTTGTCCCCCAATTCCGTTCTAAGGGAGCCACGATGCCTGGAAGTTCGCTATTGTGTTTTCAACGAAACTCAAGGGCTGACCGCCTTTGCATAATCCGGTTAGCCATGATCAGCATTTTCTCTTGGTTCGCGATCGGGTGCAGCTCAATCCCTCCGAATGGTGTAGCCTCCAACACCACTTCGTCGGACGGAGCAAATACGGGTGTGAGGGTGCGAATTGCGCCCCTGAATCCCTCGTTGGCACTAGGCGGGCGACTCCAGTTCACAGCGACAGTGAGCAACACCAGTAATTCCGCGGTCATATGGTCTGCGAGTGCGGGCACTATCACGAGCGAGGGATTCTACAGCGCTCCGACCAACCCGAAGATCGGTACAGCTACAGTCACTGTAAGCAGCAGGGCACAGCCTTCTGCACACGTCAGTGCGACAGTTTCACTGACCAATTCTACTTTGACCGTCATCAGCTCAACACTTCCCTCCGCTTTGGTCGGCACAGCCTATAGCGAAGGGTTGATCGCGGATGGAGGCACTCCTCCCTATACATGGAATCTCGTATCAGGCTCTCTTCCGACGGGGCTGCAGCTCGCATCCAGCTCTGGAACGATTCGTGGAACCGCGACCGAAATTGGACTTTTCAACCTAACGGCTCGGGTGACAGATGCGACAGCAAATACCGCTGAGCGCAGTCTGACACTGTCGGTTGCGAAACAAGCGGCGAACTGCGGTCCACCGACCTACAACTGTTCTCGCACCGATGTCTCCTTCGTTCCCGTGCCTGCCACGATGCCACGCTGGGGCGGGCTCGAAGGGACCAATACAGTCGTAAACGACCCAGATTTCCACAATCCTATCGTTAGGGTAACGGATGCTTCCCTGGGGGTAGGCAAGAACTTCTGCACAGGGTTAGGCGGGTCGGGAGACGTTCCGCAAGTATGGAATGCAGACTCTACGATCCTCCTGATCTGCAATGTTGACGGTGGAGCGTACTTCCCGATCGGGTTCGATCCGGTGAACTTTAAATCGCTCGGTCCGCTATACGGAACCAATCCCATATTCAATAGCGGTGGGGGGGTGTTCTCGCATACAAATCCGAATCTCTTTTATGCGTTCTCGGGTGGGAAGCTTCAGACCATCGACTACACCAATCGCACGACTCCACCGACGCCACAATTGCTCTACGACTATGGAGCCAACTGCGGAGTAGGTACGACTACCTGGCAAAGCAACGGCGGATCGGACTTGTCGGATACGGTCTTCTCGGCTGGCTTCTCGACTGCCGGAGCTCAAGGCACTGGAGTGATCGTAGCCGCCTACAATTCATCCACGGGTATCTGCTACAACTTCAATACATCTACCGGGGTGGTTACGAAGTATCCTGGGCCAACGGTAATAGGTACGGTCACCATCCCGGATCGCTTCACCGTACACAATGTCAAGATGAAGGGCGGGACAACGCTCGTTGTCTCCCCGCAAGGATGCATCGCAGCTTGCGGAGCTCACCCTTATGCTTGGGTGATCGGCACTACCGAGATGTATGGTCTGGGCAGTCCCAAGGGAAGCGGCCATTGGGCTGTGGGCTGCGGGAAATGGCTGAACCAGCCGGGAGATTTATATGACTACAGCGTGATCAGGGATTTCCTGCACCCGGCTTTGTGGAGTTCCGTGTGGCCGGTCTCGAGCAGTGAGTGCGGAGGACCGCCCAAGATGGCATGTGCTCAACCATTCGATTCTCATCCGGCTTGGTTAGGAGACTGTTCCGATACTGGACCTGTGTGCATGGCGACAGTTGCCGCGAGTGATGTCGTGCAGTATCCCTACCAGAATGAGATCGTTTGCTTCACGACCGATGGCTCTAACCGGCGTATACGCTTTGCGCACACCTACTCCAGCATCGCCTTGGGCTCTTTTTATGCCCGAGAATCCATCGGTGCGCCCTCACAAGACGGAAGGTTTTACGCTTGGACAACACAAGCTGGAGGCCAATTTGGCTGTCCCGATGGCACCTCCACGTGCGCTCTCCTCAAAAGACGCAGCGATGTACTCGTCGTGAAACTGCAATAGGAGCATCAGTTTTCCGGAGTCCAGTTGGAGCGGCGAAAGTCGCTCCAACTTTTTTTTCATCATGCTAGGCCGTATACACAACGTGCTTTGGGTTGGGCTCTAGCCCGCAGAAGTCGGACGTTGCTCGATCACGCCCCAAAGCTGAGCACTAGCACTCAAGCAGTGATAATTTCCCCTTCTCTTAGCGGAGTACGGTGAGTGGACGGGCAATGAGATTCTAGGGCTTTCTGAGCAAGTTATAAAACCATCGCGCTGCGGCCTAGCTCGTTGGAGACAATCGGAGCTCCTCTCTACAGCTTCAAGCCGTCGAGACGGCAGAGCCACCCACTGCAAGAAGTTACGAGGCAGCACCGAATCCTCACATCGGCAGCGATGAGGTCGTCGACATCCAACGACATATCAATCTCGCCAAGTTGTTGAGAGATTTGGTGGAGTTAGTCAGGATCGAACCATTGTCTGGTCTGCATAAGTTCAGAGGCAGCGAGAATGAAGCATCTGGCACAAGGACGGTTGGGGGTGGCCCAGTGATCTATCTGGCCGATGCGCACATGCCGGTGAACCGCAGGCTTCGTGACCTTTGCAGAGTATCGCGGAGAAAGACAATATACGGTGCAGAGAGAGGTCTCTAACGGTGGAGCGGAGGATTCCGCCGAACTACAGCGTCCGGTGCGGGCCGACCATCGCCCAACCTGGCCATTGCCACACGCTACCTGCACAGCCACAATAGTATGGTCCAGCGCGGCGACCTGGATCAGGCGATCTCGCTGTTAGTAAAGATTCTCCCAATGATCAATGCTGACACGTCAAAGCGATCTCTAAGTTTTTGTCGTGGGCAGGTAAGCACTGTCGCGGTTCTCTTACACTTCGGCATAGCGATTTCACGCGAGTAGCTGACCCTGCGGATGAGCTTCCCACTCGTGGCCTGGCACATTCCGGGTTCAATCGTTCTCGACCTGATGTGACTCTGGTACCCACAGGATACCGACACATCGGACGTCCATACGGAACGAGTACCTTCAACGCGGCTTCCGCGTCGCCGGGCTAGGCAAGCAATCATTCATTAGGACTTTCTCCGAGGTGTTCCTGCTCGGGACAAAGCTTACGCCGTACTGAGTGAATGAATATTCAAAACGGAGCGCGGCTTCACTTTCGCGACGGGGCCCCCCACTAAGCGCAAAGAATGTTCTGAATCAACCGTGGCTGGTGAGCGATGATGCCGGGCCATTCCCAATTTTGAATCACAAGCTGGGCGTGAAGAAGCCTCTCGTAATTATCCTTATTATCCTTCTGCTGGTCAGTCATCTGATCCCCGAAAACTTTCCGCTTCAGCGGTGTGGACGCCTGGATTGATGTCAGGGTTAATGGATCTTATGAGGAAGTCCTAAGAGAGCGGCTCTTCACCTGGGGGATGCTCGAAGAAATGACCAGTCGTTATCGAAACGCATTCGCGTCCTGTACTTTTGGCATTCGATCGGCAACCGGTTCCTCACGCTGATGTCCAATGCTCTCACCAACATGGAAACTTGGTGCAAGGCCCTTCCGCCGCGAGATCCTGCCGCTTATCTTATCGAAGAGAAATCGATTCGGCTTCGAAACGAAAATCACCGTGAGAATTGCCAAGCGCCGCTTGCACGTCTCCGAAGTCCGCATCAGCTATTGGGTACGCACCTTCGAGGGAGGGCGTCCGCGCCTAATTCTGTCTACTCCAAATACACGTTGACCGAACCGCTACTGGTTTGTGGGAATCGGCAAGAACTTCCAACTGATTCTTCCAGGTACCTGGGAGATTGATTGAACTTGTAGACGTAGTCCGGGAAATGTGACCGAAATGAGACCTTCACGTTCGGCCTGCTACTTCAGTTCCACAATGAAAACATCCGCGCGGCATCGACCTCTGGTGGGGCAGCCAGCGAAGCGAGACTGAGAATCGGTGCCCAGACTCCAATCCCAGTCGCTGCCAAAAATGAAAAACTTACCGTCCTGGGAGACGTTGCCGATCGCGATGTTGGAGAAGCATGAACCGTCCCCGGCTGCAGCGTTGCACGCACCGGTGGCGTGATGGTGGGCAAAACGCCACACTCGGGGTTTTCCGGAAGTCGCAATGCACACAATTTCCCGATCCCAAACCTGCCGGGTGGCAAGGATGGGATTGGTGGCGGGATTTTGTGTGCCATCTCCTCGCAGGCCGGCTTTTCCAGAAAAGGCTCCGCAGACCGGGGTCGAATCATTTGGATCCGCGTTATTCCAGGACCAGTGGGAATCCATGTTCGCCGGAACGGTAACTTCGGGCGAGAGTAGTTGCTGAATGCGGTTGAGATCGGACAGTGGGCGTAGCTGCAGGCTATAGTTTCTGCCAGGTCCGCCTGCATTGATCATGTGCGAATATCCCGACACCTTGTGTCCGCCGCAGAAACTGGCGATATCAGCATGGCCCGCGCCGCTGTTCCAGCACGCGGAGAGATTGGTGCTTCCAGGCATCCAGAAAATCAGAGAAAAACCGCTCTGCGGGCCAATTCTCACGTACTTTCCGTCGAGGCTCAGCCGTGCGTTGTGGATGGTGTACCCCGCCGTGCTGGCTTTTGGGGGCGCAACGCCTTTTTTCAAGGGGACTGACTGATTGTATGCGGCAGCCAGATCCTTAATCGCAGCTTGGTGCATCTCTTGGCCCGCTGATGTTCCTATGTACACGTTGTAACCCACCAGCCTCAGCCCGTAGTTATTATCAATTTCGGGAGCGGCGATCGAGATTCCGCCACTCGAATTGAGATGTATATGCACCTCCGAAGAGGGCATGGTCTCTCCCGACTCGGGATCCATCCAGGTGTTGGCCGTCAATTGCACATAGTAATCGCCGGCCGGCAGATCGCCTGAAATCGGGCTCACGCGTGCAGGCGCAGGCGGTTCCAGCGTGGCGACTCTCACCCGCGTGGGAGTCATCCCAGAGCCACCCACCATGGCCGTCTTCGTGTCATACCAGTAGCAGTGGCCTGTCGTGCGGTCATAGTAGGTCACAAGACTTCCCGATCCTTGTCTCCGCCCTCCAGAATAATTAGAAAACTTCGTATCATCGCGGCTATTCACCAATGTCCCCTCATATCCAGAGAGATCTTCCGGGAGATCGGGGCACATGTGCAAATCGTAGATAGTCGTCTGCTTGCCTGTGGCAATGTTATAGCTGTCAATGGTGTAGTTAGAATTGATGTGCCCGTAAATTACGTTCGGATCGACATAGCTGAAGCTGCTTCCGCGCGAGGAGCAACGTGGCAGCCACTTGCAGTACGGCGCGACCTGCATCGTGGAGGCGTCCATAGAGAATAAGACGGTCGCTCCCCCTACGGTTTTGATGTAGAAGTAGTAGCCTCCGTTCCGTCCAAGCGCAGGATTGAATTTTCCCCACTCATTTGATTCCGCGGAAGAGTTGGTAATGAAACTGAAGCCGGCGAAAAAGCTGCCAATTCCCGCCTCGTCTGTAACGCGCACGATTCGCGAACCAAACTCGGGATCACGAAAAACATGGTTTGCTGGTGGAGGTTTGTAGGTGGTCCCGGGACGGAGTGCTCGGCTCGTGTCGGCACAGTACACGTCAGGACAATCTCTGGACGGAGCCTCCTTTGTCGCCGCTGCTTCGTTTTCTTTGTCGTGGGATTGCGCCCATCCAAAGCTAGTGGAGAACAAAGCGACAATAAGCACCACGGGAACCAGGTATGCGATGCCCTTCGGGCTCACTCGGTTCAAACCCGAAAATTGGGGGATAGTTTTTGATGATTGCTTCCGAATGTCCATTGCTATTGTTAATCAGAATAAAGCAACTCGCCCAGCTTCGCCAGCGCAAATGTTCAGAAACCCAGTTTCTGCTGATAATGAACGACCCCGTCCACATACTTAGAGAACTCAAGGATCTTTGACTTGCGAGCTACGCCGATGCGTGGCAGCTGGTATGGATCGCTGTGGCCGTCGACCATGCCGAATTGTGAGATTACCGAGCATTCATATCCTGCCTCCCGGACCTGCCGGACCTGACTTGGCCGGAAATCGCCCGCCATGCCATTTGGGAAACAGAACGACCTCACCTTCCGCCCGAGTCCCTCCTCAATCTGGGCACGGGAGCGGGTCAGTTCGAGCCAGGACTCCTCGTCTGTTACGCTCGATAAAATGGGATGAGTCACGGTATGCGAACCGATCTCAACCAGACCCGAGTTTGCCATTTCCTGCAACTCGCTCCAGGAACTGGGAGCATATTTCGCGGGCGGAATCCGAGGGATGGGTGCCCCGACGCTCTGCGCCACGTTGGTGATGCGGGCATTGCGGTCCTCAGGACGTAATCGATTCAGCAACCGAAAAAAATCTTCTAGCCCGTTGCCGGCTAACTCGTCTGGAGGCTTTGGCTGCTCACTCAACCACATTATTTTGTCCGTCCAGATCCAGTCCTCCCTGCGAATGAAAGAGCTCACAACAAAGAAGGTCGCTGGCAGCTCAAATTCCTGGAGCATCGGGAACAGAAACTTGTAGCAGTTACGCCGGCCGTCATCGATGGTTAACGCCACCATTCTGGCGTCCAGTGCCCGGCCGGAAGCTAATTGCTCAGCGATTTGCATCAAGGGCACGACTTTGTAATGCCGACGCAGGTAGTGGAACTGGGTGCGGACTCCCTCCACGCTCAATGCGTTGGGATCGTTGGACACTTGTCCCGAGAAGTTGTGATACACCAGAATGCGGGCCATCTTTGCGGAACAGGCGCGCGTCAGCGAAAAAATGCCGCTGCCCCGCATCACACGGAGAGCAAGTTTACTCACGGCCAAACGCGCCCCTCACCGATTCGCACAGTGGCGGAGTGAAACAACGAAAAACCGCAGCCCGAAGCCGCGTCAAAAGAAACTCTGCGCAGAACAACGCGTACAGACCCGATGATAGCATCGCCTCTGAAAACCGCACTGATCGGCCGACTGACTAGTTTCGAGTTCCTAGAGTTCTCACCCGTATAGCGGAGAACTGCGCTTCTAGGGTAATCTAACATGGGTTCGTCTAAATCATGCTGGATCCCAATCCCCCAGCGGCCATGTAGGAGAGCGTCGCTGCCCGGAAACCAAGAATTGACTGAATCGCTAGCTGCTTTCGATTTGCTTTCGCTATTGCGCTGCTCGGTGTGCCGCAATGTCCTGACTAGTCAGGACCACGCTTGCCTCTGCGCTACCTGTGGGCGACGCTTCCCCGAGGTGCGTGGCATTCTTCGTTTTGTCGATGAGAGCAACTATGCCGATAGCTTTGGTTACCAGTGGCAGCGGTTTGACCGCACTATATTGGACCGCGCAGATAGGAATCGTTCCGAGCAGGATTTCATCAGGAAAACCGGCCTCCACCCACAAGACTTGCAGGGAAAGCTGGTGCTCGATGTGGGCTGCGGCATGGGACGATTCGCCGAAGTAGTAACCCGCTGGGGCGCCCGCGTGATCGGAATCGACCTCAGTGTAGCCGCTGAAGTAGCTGCTAAGAACCTTGCAGATCGTGATTTCGTGGCCCTGCAGGCCGATGTTTTCGCCCTTCCTTTTGCGCAGGAAACGTTCGACTGTATCTATAGCATGGGCGTGCTCCATCACACACCCGATTGCGAAAAGGCGGTGGAAGCATTGCCGCAGTATCTGAAGCCAGGCGGCACGCTTGTAGTATGGCTGTACAGTGGTTACAACAAATGGTATCGCTTCAGCGATCAATACCGCAGAATCACTCGCCGAATGTCGCCGCGGGTCTTGCACAGCTTCTTCCGGGTTGCGGTGCCTTTCTTCTACTGGCTCGATCGCGGTCTCCGCGTGGTTCCGGTGATTGGCAGACCCGTGGCGGGCGTGGTCCATCACGTCTTCCCCGTCAATCGCCATCCCGATCCGGAGGTTAGAGTTCTTGACACTCTGGATTGGTACTCACCTCAGTATCAGTCCAAACATACCTATGAGCAGGTGTTCCGCTGGTTCGAAAAATGCGGGCTCGAAGCTCTGACGGTGGGCGAGGCCTCGGTGGGCGTTAGAGGTAGAAAGCCGGCGAAAGGATCCTCTTTATAGTAATCCGGATAGTAATCCAGCCGCGCGGACACTTCCGACGGTATTGGCTTGGTTCCGAGGTAAATGAGGCGCATGCCCAGCTTGATGAAAGCCCTTAAGTCGTACATGAGAGTCGTAACCAAACGACAGGCTGCCGCTCATGGGCTGACGGTGTATCCGGACGATACCTTCCTGGTTTCGTTTCCCCGCTCCGGAAACACCTGGACCCGGTTTCTGATCTGCAACCTGATCGATCCGGAGAATCCCGTCAACTTTGCGCAGATCGAGTCGCGAATCCCTGAAATCTACGACGTCACCGACCGCGCCCTGCGCGCTCTCCCGCGGCCCCGTATCATCAAGAGCCACGAAAGCTTCGACCCGCGCTACAAAAAGATCGTCTATATCGTCCGCGATCCCCGCGACGTTCTGCTTTCCTATTACGAGTTTCAGCTGAAACGGCGAGTCATCACGGAAGACTGCAGTCTAGAGGAATTCCTCCCGCGATTCATGGAGTCTGAGTTCGAACCGATGACTGGATCTTGGCGGGATCACGTACTCAGCTGGATCGCAACGCGGGGCGGGCTGAAGAATTTCCTCCTGCTGCGCTACGAAGATATGCTTGCCCATACGCAGGAGGAAAGTACCAAGATTGCTGAGTTCCTCGGTCTTGACTCCAGTACCGAGCGGGTTGCGCGGGCGGTAGCCCTGAGTTCAGCAGACCGCATGCGCAGGCTCGAGAAGGAAGAGTCGCGCCAGTGGAAGGAGACCAGAAAAACTCGGCAGGATAAGCCCTTCGTTCGCAAGGCGACATCGGGGGGATGGAAATCGGCCTTGCCTGAGCATTGTGTCGCACAACTCGAGTCAGCCTGGGGAGACGTAATACTCTCGGTTGGCTACGAATTGTGGACGACCAGCAAATCGTAATTCTATGCCTCGTTTTGCGCGGGCACTCTGCAAGCGGTATTAGCGTTCGAAGGAAGAGCCTTCTATGACGGTTCCATCGACTCTAAGTGCAGGCGCACTGGACACAGCAACCACCGGCCTGCAGACGCGAGTTTGTGACTCCTTAGCGTCCCTCGAGTCCCTGCGGCCAGCATGGGACAAACTGCTCGCGGAAGTCCCGACGGCTAGCATTTTTTCTACTTGGGAGTGGCTCACCGCGTGGTGGCGCGCCTTCGGCAAAGGTCAGCAATTGCGGTTCCTCGCTTTTTTCGATGCGCACGAGGAGCTCGCAGGCCTAGCCGCCCTCGCACTAACGGATCAAACCGTTTTTTGCGGTTACCGGCTTCGACTGCTTCGACTGATGGGCGACGGAAGCGGAGACAGCGACAATCTGGACGTGATTGCCCGGCCAGGATCCGAGCACGCAGTCGCGGATGTCTTCCTCCGATATCTTGAGTCATGCCGCCACAGTTGGGATTTTTGTGCGCTCAACACCTTACCTTCGTACTCTCCTACGGCAAAGTGTTTGCTGCAACAACTTCAGTTAGAGAATTGGCCGCATTTCACTTCCCACCGCCCCGGCTGCGTGATCGATCTCCCCCGTGATTGGGAATCCTATCGCAAGCAGCTCAGTTACAACGAACGGGGACAGCTCGGCAAGTATATGCGCCGACTGGAGAGAGAGTATCAGGTGCGCCTCTACCCGGCGAACGAGTCTGATCTGACTCCGTGCCTACAGACCCTGTTCGCTCTTCACCAAAAGCGCTGGGTTAGTCAAGGTCAACCTGGCAGCTTCGCCTCGCAGGCTAGACGTGAGTTTTATGATAGTGTGTCCCGCTTATTGCTGAAGCGTGGATGGCTCCAATTGTGGATGCTTGAACTCAACGGAGTCAACGTGGGTGCCGAGTATGATTTCCTCTGGAAGGATACTGTGTACTGCCTGCAAGGCGGATTTGATACGGACTTGGCCTCCGGGCATATCGGGTATGTCCTGCGCGGCTATGTGCTCAAGCAATTAATTGAGACAGGCGTTGCACACTATGATTTCTTAGCGGGCTGGCAATCGTACAAAGGGCGCTGGGGGGGAAGGGAAACCACCTACCTGAACCTTCAGTTCGCTCGCCCAAGAAGTCTAGGGGCGCTCTACTTGAAGCTGAAACATGACTGGGGAGAAAGCAAGGAGCAGCTCCGCAGGCGGTTGCCCAAGAGGGTTTGGAATGTACTGCATAATGTGAAAGTCGCTGGGAAAGATCTTGCGAAACACAAGTAGCGCTTCGGCGACCATGAAGGAATCCTGATCAGCGCCCGGAAAGCGCACGCTGGAAGTAGCCTGCAAGAGTAGTAACAACTAACTAAGGATTGTGCAACTTCACGTCACGGTTCGATCAAGAAAACTCCTATCGTCCACCCAGCACGGTCCAGACTAATTTCAAAGATTCTCCCAGCCAGATCTTGGCTGCTTGCCGATGGCGCCACCATGGTTTTTGAAACTCCGCGTCTGCGACATTTTCCATCGAGACGCGTATCGCCGGATCCTGCTCCTGGATTGTTTTTCGCCACAGAATCCGGGCGCGGCGGGTGTGATAGTCCGAAGTCACGATGACAATCGACCTCCACTGCCGCTCTCGGATACAGACCATCTGTGCTTCGGCCTCTTCTGCCGTCGAGTTCACCTCCTCGCTGGTTTCGCAGAAATCTACCCGCGAAGCGGGGACTTCGCCATACGTCCTCTGCAGATAGGCACGGGCCACGGGGGGTATCGACTGGCCCCAATAGGATTCTCTCGGCACGCTAAGCAAGACTCTGTCGGCAATACCCCGTTGCAAAAGGCTCATGGCTCCTGCGATCCGGGCCTTCTGAGCAACAATCGAACCCTGAAGCACGACGGCGGCGTCGACATGGGCGGGCATGGGATCGACGGCAACGAGTAGATCGCTGCCCCAGCGCAGCAAACCCAATACGATCAAAACACAGGCGGCAGATAACCACTTCAGGGTACGGAGTAGAGACCGGAACGGCGAGGGCATGTCGTGCGCCGCGAGGGCCGTTCTTGGTCGAGCGGCCTGTGAAGTGGATAAAGTTGAGATAGAGTGGACCTATTCTAACACGCTTTCAGCTAGAGACGGCCGCCTCTCTCGCGTACGGTCGTTCCCTCTCGCCATCATCCAGCGCTCGACTAGTAATCTAGACATCGCCTGAAGTTTGTGCGAAGCTGAAATGGATTGAGTCGGAATTGGTACCTATCTGACCCCGACTGATCTTCTTGCCGTCCGGTTGGAAATCGGATCAAGTTGTAGCGTTTGACCGTTATTGTGAGCATGATGATTCGCGTCCCGAAGAAGCTAGTGCTCAGTGAGTCCCGCGATTTTGATATCTCCCGCATTCCAAACCTAAGGTAGCCAGACCATGCCGCCGGTAAAGAGCTTTTATGTGGTCGGAGGCCGGCTGAGGAGCTCCTTGTTCCGCAGGCTGGAGGAATGGCAGTCGTGCAAACAAGCGTTGCTGATCGAACTCAACCCTGCCACAAATCAGTCCCGGGTCCAGATTGAGCACGTCTCACCGCCTGAAGTCTGCCCCAAGGACTCTCCGGCGATTCTATTCAAGTCTGCCACGCTGAGGGACAACAAACTGTATGCGTGTACCTCAACTGAGGTGTTGGTGTACGAATTGCCGAATTTCCGGCTCGCCCATTACATCTCGCTGCCGTGCTTTAATGATCTGCACCACGCATACCCGTCACAGGGGGGAACGATTTTAGTTGTCGTGACTGGCCTGGACATGGTTGTTGAGGTCACAACAACCGGAGAAATCGTTAGGGAATGGAACGTCCTAGGCGAGGACCCCTGGGCCAGATTCTCGCGCCAAACAGATTATCGCATGGTGCCCACCACCAAGCCACACGGATCGCATCCAAACCACGTCTTCGAACTCGGCCACGAAATCTGGGTCACGCGCTTCCGGCAACGTGACGCCATCTGTCTCACCACACCCGGCCCCCGCATCGACTTAGCCGTGCAAAGACCCCATGACGGCTACGTCGAGGGAGACAGAATCTACTTCACTACGGTAGATGGTCACGTGTTGATCGCGAACACGAAGACGCTGAAAGTGGAACACAGCATTGACCTCAACGCGATGAGTGGGCAATCCGGCCACATTTTGGGTTGGTGCCGCGGCCTGCTTCCCTTAGGGGATCGATGGATGTGGGTCGGGTTCACTCGGGTTCGGCCCACCAAATTTATCGAAAATGTAGCTTGGATCAGGGATGGGACCTCGCGCCACAAGGCTTCCCACATTGCGCTCTACGATCTAAAGCTCAACAAATGTGAACAAGAGATCGAACTGGAGCCGCATGGAATTGGAATCGTCTTCAGTTTGCTCGCGGCGCTGGGGACGCCCTAATGGCGGGACCCTCTACCGTCTTTCTTATGTATCACGAGCTGGAGATGCCGGGCCGGGCTCTCTCCCTGCCAGATCCCGGGTACGTCCGCTACGCGGTTTCCGAACACGAATTTCGCGAACAAATGCAGCATCTCGAAGACCGAGGGTACCACGGTTCAACTGTAAGTCAGGCTCTGAAATTTGCAGGTGGTAAGTACGTTGCCATTACGTTCGACGACGGCAGTGAAACTGACTTGCTCGCCGCTGCGCCCATCCTCCAGAAAGCGGGTTTCGGGGCAACGTTCTATGTCACGTCCGGATGGCTGAACCGGCCAAGTCACCTTTCAGCTGCCCAACTGATCGAGCTCAGCAGCCAGAGTTTTGAAATCGGTTGTCATTCCATGACTCATGCCTACCTTACCGATCTGGATGAAGTCGGGCTGCGGCGCGAGACTCTCGAGGCGAAATCCAGATTGGAGGACATCATCGGCAAGCCGGTCGAACACTTTTCGTGTCCCGGAGGCCGGTATAGCTGGCGCGTCGCCCAAGCATCGCATGCCGCCGGTTACCGGACAGTAGCAACAAGCCGCATCCACGCGAATTCTCCAAGCACAAGCCGCTTTGCGCTGGGGCGTGTTGCTATCCGCCGTGCTGTTCCAATCGCGGGCTTTGCAGCGATTTGCACGGGCGAGGCTCTCCTGCGATTGCGCGCGCAGAGTCGGATCCGCGATGCCGCCAAGCACCTGCTGGGGAGTCGGCTTTATGATCGTGTCCGAGAAGGGTTGCTGGGTCATCAGGAGTAGCCTCGCGAAACCGAGTCCGACGGCTTAGGGATTGCAGTATGGCTAGCCTGTACAATTCTGTCTCAGGTGCTGAATATGACTGAGACTGCCGGGAGCGCCTCCGTCCAAGTCGTCCACGCCAAGTCGGTGACCGACCGCAATCATAGGCCCGTGTTCGTTATGGGTTGTCACCGCTCCGGCACCAATCTTCTCTACGACACGCTGCTATCCGCGGGGGGCTTTGCCGTCTATCGCGGATACCTCCCAATCTACAAGATACTGATCCCTCATTTCGGTCACCCGCGGAATCCCACGAACCGGAAGAGGATTGTCGACACTTTCATGCGGAGCAAGGGGTTTGCGCGGACCGGTTTGCAGGCGTCCGACCTTTCCTCTAAGCTGCTGGAGAACTGCCGAAACGGTGGTGATTTTCTGCGCATCGTCATGGGTAACATCGCAAGGTCCCAGGGAATGGAGCGCTGGGCGGTTTACGATCCGGACAGTGTTCTCCATGTGGCCAGAATCAGGGCCGACATTCCAGAAGCGCTGTTCGTGCATATCATCCGCGACGGACGCGATATCGCCTTGTCGCTTATGAAAATGGGTGGATTCCGCCCGTTTCCATGGAGTCGGCAGTCTCGTGGTCTACTCGAGACTGCTCTGTACTGGCAGTGGATGGTGCGCACCGGCGTGCGCCAAGGCTGCCAGATTCCCTCGGACTACATCGAAATTCACTACGAAGATCTGGTGACACAGCCCGATTCCACCCTGGAAAAGCTTGGTCAGTTTCTGCATCACGACCTCAACTACGATCGGATCCAAGGCGTAGGCCTTGGAAGAGTGCGGGAGTCGAACTCTTCCTTCCTTGACGAGGGCCCTGCCTCGGGGCAGCATCCGGTCAGCCGCTGGAAGGAGAGACTGACGGAACAAGAGGTAGCCTCTCTCGAAGCTCTTGTCGGTCCCTGCCTGGAAGAATGCGGTTATCGTTTGACCGGTACCGCGCCGCAGCGCAAATTGAGTTGGCGATGGACGTGCCTCTCGGCTGCTTACCCCTGGTTACTCAATACTAAGCTTTGGCTGAAGCTGAACACCCCGCTGGGCCGCTTGGCCGATATCTCGGCGCTTGAGCTTACCGCACCCCCAGAGGCCGATTAGAGGGTGCTCCTCGTGCCGCTACAACTTCGGAGGCGTTGGCATCCTGCTGACTACTAATTAAAATAAATGCTTTGTGGGGTCAGGATTGCAGCTGAGATCAGAAATTGATCACCTGATTGAGAGTGGGGACGCGGCTGGCGCGTCGCGCCGACTCTCAGAGCTTTGGCAGCAGGAACCCGGTTCGGCGCTCGCTTCTTTTCTCACCTCCCGTTACGAAAAACTGCGCTCAGGATTGCCTTTCACCAGCCATCGGCTTGCCCTACTCCGTTCCTTTACTGTCGAACCGCTGGTAACGTTGCTGCGAGCCGCCGGGTTCGTAGCGGGGCTGGACTTAACTGTTCATGTCGGCGACTTTAATGCTTATCCTCAGGAAATTCTAGATTCAACGAGTGCCCTATATGCGTTCCGGCCTGATACGGTCATTCTTGCGGTGCAAACTCGCGACCTTACGCCTGAGCTTTGGAACGGATACGCGGATCTGTCGCATGAATCTGTCCGCGCATCCGTCGAACGCGCACTCAACTCGTTCGAATCCTGGATGAAAGCCTTTCGGCAATATTCGCCGGCGAATTTGATCGTGCACACGCTCGAGTCTCCACCGATCCCGAACTTGGGAATTTTGGATGCACAATCGGATTCCGGCCAATCTGCTGCCCTTCGACAGATTAACGAAGGATTGCGAAGCAGATGCCGTGAGTTCCGGGGGATGTATCTGCTCGACTATAGCTCCCTTATAGCTCGCTATGGATATTCCCATTGGCACGACGAGAAGAAATGGCTGACGGCCCGCATGCCCATCAGCGCCGGACATCTGATTCATGTTGCTCATGAATGGCTCCGTTTCCTGATGCCGCTCAGCGGCCGCGTAGCAAAAGCGGTAGTCGTGGATCTTGACAATACGTTATGGGGAGGCGTGCTCGGTGAAGACGGGATGCATGGCATCCAGCTCGGGCAGGAATATCCCGGCGCGGCTTATCAGGCACTTCAACGAGCCCTCTTCGACCTTCACCGGAA
>Ga0126379_10000475_pt1 | contig 22213 bp, 15 predicted proteins | sample PanSoiMetPlot_24_FD_92640 | JGI IMG/M metagenome (GOLD analysis project Ga0126379, IMG submission 92640) | Tropical forest soil microbial communities from Panama - MetaG Plot_24 | ecosystem: Environmental > Terrestrial > Soil > Tropical forest > Bulk soil | place: Panama | collected 2016-02-17
CTCCACTCCTTGGAGAACTCGGATTTCGGGTCTGACGGATCCTCGTGGATCTTGGCGTAGCGGAAGGTGAACGGATCGCGCTCGTTGTCGTCGTCGGACTTGTCCCCCGAGTACGTGTAGTTGATCTGGAAGCCAAGGCGGTCGGAGAAGCGCTTGGAGAGGCCGAACGTCCAGCCCCAGTACCGGCTCGATGCCGTGGACTCGACGGTGGTCAGCGTGCTGACGCCGTTGGTCCCGTTGGGCTCGAGCCCGGTGCTCCAGGGGGATCCCAGCTCCACCGCGTTGCGATCCACGAAACGGGTCAGGTGCGTCGTCTTGGCGTAGTTGTACTTCACCAGGAACGCAAGCCCGGTCATCACCTCGCGCTCTGCCGAGGCGCTCCACGCGAACGTCCGGGGGTTCTGGAAGTCCGTGTCGGTGACGAAGACGCCGGGGTGGTCCGGGGTGCCGGTCGTCTGCGAGGCCGGCAGAAGGTTGGGGTACGCCGGGGGCAGCGGCCCGCCGAAGTTGCGGAACGTGCTGTCGCGGTAGATCGACTGCCCGAGGCTGCCGTTGGTCGAGCGGGTCGAGGCGAGCACCAGGCCCGGGATGCGCGCATAGAAGAGACCGGCATTTGCCCGGAAGACGGACTTTCCGTCGTCCCACGGGTCATAGGAAATTCCGAACCGCGGTTGCCACATCTTCCAGTCCGAGGGGATATTGCCGTCGGAGGGGAAGGTCTGCCCCTTCACGGTCTTGCCGATGAAGGGAGCGAAGAAGACCTGGTCCGCGGGCGTGATCGGGTCGGGCTCGATCTGCGCCTCCCAGCGCAGTCCCACCTGGACCGTCAGGTTGCGCATGGGCTGCCAGAGGTCCTGGATGAAGACCGCCGGCTCGCGCTGGACGATCTTCTGCGTCCCCGCCTCGTCCACCGTCAGCCCGCCGACGCCCGCCTGCTGCAGATAGAAGATGACGGGGCCCGTCACCGTCTGTCCCGCCGGGCACTTCCCGTTCGGCGAGGAGCCGCCGCCGGAGCACTCGACATAGTTGGGGTTGTTGGCGTAGGCCAGGAAGCCCGCTGTCGAGCTGAACTTAAAGATGCCGTTGCCGAACCCGCGGAAGGTCTGGGCAGACGCGACGTCGTTGTACTCGACGCCCGCCTTGAAGTAGTGATTGCCCATCACGTAGGAGACGTTGTCGACGACCTGGACGCGCGTGTCGTGGTAGTCCACCGGGATGAAGAAGGGCATGCCGAACCGGTAGCCCTTGACGAAGTCGAAGGCGGTGTCCGGCAGCGGCCGGTTAGCACCGGTGCCGTCGGTAATGATCGGGCCGTTGTAGGGCCGCGGCCGCTCCTCCCGCGCCCACTGCAAGCGCAGTTCGTTGGAGAATTGCGCGGAGAAGGAGGAAAGCGCCGTGAGCGTCCCGGCGTAGGAGTAGTCCTTCTCGTCGGCGTTGGCGCTTCGGCCCCACGAGTCCACGTCGAAGGTGCCGTTGTTCTGGTCCGCCCACGTGTAGTTGAAGCGCCCGGTGATCAGGTGCTGGGAAGCCGCCTGCCAGTCGATCTTCCCCAGGAAGACCCGCGCGTCGTTGGAGCGTTCGATATCGCCGTTCTCGTCGGGGCTGCCGAGCTTCGCGTATTGCGCGACGACGGACGGCTCGATGCGGTTGGGGTCCACCTGCTTGGTCGAGCGGGCGCGCTGGCCGTCGAACGCTCCGAAGAAGAAGACCTTGTCTCGCTGGATCGGCCCGCCGATCGTGGCGCCCAGCTGTCCCTGGTTGAAATCGAATTCCGGCTTGGCGTTGCCCTTGTCGTCGAGCGGCCGCGCCGCGAAGTTGTGGTCCTTGTAGTAGAGGTGTCCGCTTCCGTGGAGGTCGTTGGTGCCCGACTTCGTCACAACGTTGACGAACCCGGAGGAGGACCTCCCGAACTCGGCGTTGGCTCCATCGGCGACGACGACCATTTCCTGGATCGCGTCGAGGTTGAAGGTGAAGGCGGGCCTCTGGCCTCCGCGGTACTCGCCGAAGAAGGGGTTGTTGAAGTCGGCGCCGTCCACGGAGACGTTGTTCTGGATCCCCTTCTGGCCGTTGACGATCAACTGCTCGCCGTCGGGGCTCTGCACGGTCGAGACGCCGGGCGTCAGCTTGGTGAAGTCGATGAAGTTGTGCTGGAGGTTGGGGAGGTTGTTGACCGCCTTCTCCTCGATGTAGGTCGCTCCCGCCGTCCGCGCCTGCTCGACGACCGGAGCCTCCGCGCTGACGCGGACCTCCTGCTTGACCGACGAGAGCTCCATCTTCAGGTCCGTGAGGAGGATCGTCTGTCCGAGGTCGAGCTTCAGTCCGTCGCGGACCAGCGTCGCGAACCCCGTCAGGGTGACGGTGACGCGGTACGGTCCCAACGGCGCCTGCAGCATGCGGAACCGTCCGCGTTGATCCGTCGTGAACGTCTGTTCGAAACCGGTCGCGACGTTGCGGACCGCGACGGACGCGCCGGGCAGGGGACTTCCGTTGGGGTCCGTGACCTGTCCCTCGATGACACCGGAGGTCGCCTGGGCCTGGGCTTGAATCCTGGGAACGAAGCAAACGGTGATGAGCAGACCAAGCAGAGCAACGCGCCCGAGCTTCAGCATAGAAATCTCCTTCCTTACGCGAATCTCCCGAACCACCCGCGAAAACGGATGGATGAATTCTTTGCTCTTTCTCCGTGAAGTCAAGATGAACATTAGGCACGCTCGGACGCGCTGTGCCATTCGGTCGCGTCCTTCTGAAGGCGATGACGCCCTGCTGCGAGGGCGCGCGGGTGGCGGCGCACGAGGCCCCACCGCCAGCGCGGAGGGCCGGCGAAAACCGCGGTTCGTCAGCGAACCAGAAGAGACCGGCCCGAGCACTGCCGGGGGGTGTGCGACAGCAGGACCCGACCGACCGACCGTTTCGCCCGGAGTCACGGGTGGGAGCAATGGCCGGTAAGAGACAGACTCGTAATGGGTTAGCCGGACTTCTTTTCCACAACGGATCGGGGCGGGGGGGCGTCTAAGTAGGTGGTTGAGGTGGAAAGGAGTGGGCTTTGGCACCGCGTTGGAAGATCGTTCGCAGGTCGCTTATCTCGCGAAGGAGGAGCTTCTGTCCGAGTCGGATCGCCCCGGTGAGCCGCGGCCGCAGGACGATGAGTCTCTTCTCGATGGGATCCGCGCGGGCGACGTCTCCGCGTTCGAGCGGCTCTACGAGGTCCACGGGGCGCGCATGAAGAGCGTCGCCGCGAACCTGCTCGGCAGCGCGCCCGACGCCGAGGACGCCGTCCAGGAGACCTTCCTGAAGATCTACCGCGGCGCGGCGGCCTTCCGCGGCGCCGCGCGCCTCTCGACCTGGATCTACCGCGTTCTCGTCAACACCTGCTACGACCTGATGCGCAAGAAGCGCCGCCGTCCCCTCGAAGTCGTGGAGACCGGGTCGGATGGCGAGACCATCGAGTTCCAGGCCCCGGCGTCGGACCTCTCCCTGCGGCTCGCGCTCGAGGCTTCGGTCAAGGAGCTCGAGCCACGCCGGCGCTCCGCCTTCGTCCTCTACGCCGTGGAGGGGTTCTCGCACCGCGAGGTGGGCGAGATCCTGGGAATCCCCGAGGGGACCTCCAAGGCGCTTCTCTTCGAGGCGCGCCGGGACCTCCAGAGGCGCCTTTCGGCTTCGGGAAGCGGAAGGCAGGCGACGCCTTGACGGAAGAGCGCTGCCGGCGATTCGAGGTCGCGCTCTCGAAGGGCGAGGAGGCGATCGCGGCGCTGGAGAAGCACGCCCTCTCCTGCGCGGACTGCGGCGAAGCCATGCGCCTGTGGAAGGGGATCCCCGAGGCCGCGCCGTCACTGAAGAAGAGCTGGGAGACCCCAGGCCTCTTTCCGGCCGTTGCCCGCGCGATCGAGACGGAGAAAGCGAAGCCGGCGCCGGCGCCCACGCCGCGGCGGCGCCTGTCCTGGATCCCGATCGCTGCAGCCGCGTCGCTCTTTGTCCTCTCGATGGTCGGGCTCTATGTCTTCAAGCCCGGAGAGTCCGCGCGCGACCCGCTCGCCCGGCCCTCCTTCGGCAAGGAGCCCTTGATCGGCGAGGATACGCTGAAGGAAGTCGAGACCGCCGAGTCGAATTACCTGAGCTCGATCGCCAAGCTCTCGAGCCTCGCCGAGGCCCGCATGGCCAACTCCGAGAACCCCGTCTACGCGAGCTACCGGGAGAAGCTGCAGCTTCTCGATTCCGCCATCGCCGACCTGCGCTCGCAGCTCGAAAGCAACCAGTTCAACACCCACCTGCGCAAAGAGCTCCTGGCCATGTACCAGGAGAAGAAGCGCACGCTCGAAGAAGTCGTCAAAGAGGTCAAATCATGAACGCACGCCGAAGATTCGTTTTCTCCGTCGCCGCCCGGGCGGCCCTCGCCGCGGTTCTTTTCGGGACGGCCCTTCCCGCCCTCGCGGACAACCGCGAGGAGGTGACCCGGACCGTCCAGAAGACCCTCCCGCTGAAGGCGGGCCAGAAGCTCACCGTCGAGCACACCAACGGGGACGTCCGCGTCCACGCGGCCTCGCAGTCCCAAGTATCCATCGATGCCCGCATCCGCGTCTCCGCGAGGGACCGCGCCGAGGCGGAGAAGTTCTCCAACGAGATCGCCATCGAGATCGAGCCCTCCGCCGCGGGGGTGTCCGTGAGGACGCGCTACCCGCAGCACGACCGCGGGATGGGGATGTTCCATAACATCTCCTATTCGGTGGATTACGAGATCACGATGCCGGAATCGGCGGAGCTTTCGGTGCGCAATCGCTTCGGCGACGTCGAGATCGAGAAGCTCAAGGCTGCCGCCGACGTCGTCAACGGCAACGGCAAGGTCACCTTCCGCTCGGGCAAGGGGAGGCAGCGGCTGGAGAACGCGTTCGGCTCCGTCGAGGTCATCTCCAACGCCGGCGACGTGACGATCGTCAACTCCAACGGCGCGGTCACCGCCAGCGACATCGAGGGAGACCTCGACATCCGCGGGCGATTCGGGAAGGTCCTCGTCACTCGAGCGGGCAAGCGGTGCCAGGTCACCAACACCAACGGCGACCTCTCGGTCACGGACGTGAAGGGGGACGCGAACCTGAACAACTCCTTCGGACGCGTCGAGGTCCGCGGCGTGGGCGGCACGCTCGAGGCCCGTGCCACCAACGGGGCGGTGACGGCCGAGAACATCGCCGGCCGCGCGAGCCTGACCGCGAGCTTCGGGTCGGTCTCCTTCGCCGACATGAAGAGCGGGGTGGAGGTCTCGGGAAACACCTGCCGGGTCTCGGGCCGGAAGGTGGCCGGCCAGGCGACCATCAAGAACACGTTCGGTGGCGTGGAGCTGACCGACGTCACCGGGTCGGCGGACGTCGAAAACTCCAACGGGCGGATGATCGTGCGCGACGTCAAGGGCTCGGCGAAGCTGACCAACCAGTTCGGCGAGATCGACGCGTCGGGAATCGGCGGCGAGGCGGTCGTCTCCAACAGCAATGCGCGGATCACGCTGGCCGACGTCTCCGGATCGGCGGACGTGACCGGCTCCTTCGGATCCGTCAACGTCTCCCGCGTCAAGAAAGGCGTCAAGATCGTCACGGCCAACGGCGGGGTTCACCTCTCCGAGGCGGGGGGGGCCTCCTCCATCCGCACGAGCTTCGGGGCCGTCGAGGCGTCGAGGATCGGCGGCGATCTGACCGTCGAGAACTCCAACTCCACCGTGCGCGCCTCCGACATCAAGGGCGGAGCGTCGGTGCGCACCACCTTCGGCGCGATCGTGGTGGACGGTATCCAGGGAAAGATCGAAGTGGACAACCAGAACGGCGCGGTGGACCTGAAAGGCGGGCAGACGTCGGGCTGTCAGGACATCAACGCGAAGACGTCCTTCGCGCCGATCCGGGTGGCGGTCCCCGACGGCGCCGGCTACACCGTCGCCGCGCGCACCTCCTTCGGAAAGGTGCGGAGCGAGGTCCCGATCACCTCCACCGGGAGCCTCTCGGAGGAGGGGATCAACGGAAAGATCGGCGACGGCCGCTGCCGCCTCACCCTGACGAACTCCAACGGGAATATCGACCTGATGAAGACGAAGTGATTCGACGGTCGACAGTCAATAGTCGACAGCCAGCTTCGAGCTCCTCTAAGACCTTCGCCTACGGCGCAACTTGAAGAAGACGTAGGTGCCGATGCCGGCGAGTACCGCGACGCCGAAAAGAAGGAGCCCCGCGCGCCCCATCGCGTGGATGACCCGCTCGAAGTTTGACCCGGCGACGTAGCCCAGAAGCGCGGACCCCGTGCCCCAGATCACCCCCGCGGCCGCGCTCCATGGAAGAAACCTTCGGTACGGCATCCTCGCCACGCCCGCCGCCGGCGGCACGAATGTGCGCAGGAACGCCACGAACCGTCCGAGAAACACGGCGGGCGCCCCCCTTCGCTTGATCCACGCCTGCGCCTTTGCCCAGCGCTTCTTGAGCCTCTTGTGCGAGACGTTCTCGCCGTAGCGGCGCCCCAGGAAGTAGCCGATCGAGTCGCCGAGGATCGGCCCCGCGACTCCCGCCGCGATGACTCCCCCCAACGGAACGTGCTCCCGCGACGCCAGGACTCCTCCGAGGACGACGGCCACCTCGCCGGGCAGAAGGAACCCGATGAAGAGCGCGGTCTCCGCGGCCGCGAGGAAGAAGACCGCCCCGACCGCCCAGGGCCCGGGGATCGACAGGAAGGTGTGGATCCAGCGCTCGAGCATTCTCCGTTCGTCACCCTTCGGAGGGCCAATCCCTCCTTCCCGCCCTCAGGCTCACCAGCGATGCCAGGCGGGATGCCCCTCCTTTACCGCAACGAACGTGCCGCGGCAGGTCGCCGTGATCCGGCCCCCCGCCTCGAGCGTGGCCTCCACCACCGCCCGGTCTTCCGTGGACTCGACGACATGCCCCCGCAGCGTGACCGGCCCGCCGCTCGGCGTCGGGCGCTTCAACACCACGTGGAAGTCCGCGGTCACGGTCGAGGGGAGATCCTCGCTGCCCGACGCGTTCATCAGGTGCCAGGCCGCGGTCCAGTTGCTGTGGCAGTCGAAGAGAACGCCGATGATGCCGCCGTTGACGACGCCGTCCCAGGCCTCGTGGTGCTTCTGTGGCAGCCAGTCGCAGACGACCTCGCCGCCCGACACGTAACTCTTGATCCTGAGGCCCTTGTCGTTGGCGGGACCGCACCCGAAGCAGCGGTTGGTCGGCGCGTACCGGTCCTGAAGGCTCTCCACGTCGGCTCTCTCGATTGATTCGAATGGCTCATCCGGCGCGGCCGGAAGCCCGATCACTATAATCCCGCTCTCGCCGGGAAAGCCTTGCCCTCCGAGAGCGGAAGGAGAGGCGCCGATGGAGATTCACGAGGTACCTACGATGTCGACGATGCCGCCGCCAGCAATTCCCGAGACGACGACCAAGAAGGAAACGATCACGATCACCGATCACCGGACGGGAAAGGCCTACGACATCCCGGTGACGGATGGAACGATCCGGGCGATGGACCTTCGCCAGATCAAAACCGGGCCGGAGGACTTCGGCCTGATGTCCTATGACCCGGCGTTCCTCAACACGGCCTCGTGCAAGAGCAAGATCACGTTCATCGACGGCGACAAGGGGATCCTTCGCTACCGCGGGTACCCCATCGAACAGCTCGCCGAGAATTGCACGTACCTCGAGGTGGCCTACCTGCTGCTCTACGGGGAGCTGCCCGACCGCCGCCAGTACGAGGAGTGGGAGCGCTCGATCACGTTCCACACGATGATCCACGAGTCCCTGAAGAAGTTCATGGACGGCTTCAACTACGACGCGCACCCGATGGGGATGCTCATCGCGACCGTCGGCGCCATGTCCACCTTCTACCCGGACGCGCACAACATCCACGATCCGGCCTCGCGCACCAAGCAGACCTATCGGCTGATCGCCAAGATGCCGACGCTCGCGGCTTTCGCGTACCGGCACGCCATGGGGATGCCGTACGTGTACCCGGACAACAGCCTCTCCTACGCCGAGAACTTCCTGAACATGCTCTTCAAGATGCCGTCGGAGAGCTACAAGCCCAACCCGATCATCGCCAAGGCCCTCGACGTCCTTTTCATCCTCCACGCCGACCACGAGCAGAACTGCGGGACGCACGTCATGCGGGGCATCGGCTCCTCGCATCCGGACCCCTACTCGGCGGTCGCCGGCGCCGCCGCGGCCCTCTACGGCCCGCTGCACGGCGGCGCCAACGAGGAAGTCCTGAAGATGCTGAACGAGATCGGCTCGAAGGCGAATGTCCCGGCCTTCATCAAGGAGGTCAAGGAGGGCAAGGGCGAGAAGAGGCTCATGGGCTTCGGGCACCGTGTCTACAAGAACTACGACCCGCGCGCCAAGATCATCAAGCGGATGGCCGACGAGGTCTTCGACGTCACGGGCCGCAACCCGCTTCTGGACATCGCGCTGGAGCTCGAGCGGATCGCCCTCCAGGACGACTACTTCGTCAAGAGGAAGCTCTATCCGAACGTGGACTTCTACTCCGGCCTGATCTACCAGGCGATCGGGATCCCGACGCCGGCCTTCACGGTGCTCTTCGCGATCCCGCGCACGTCGGGGTGGATCTCCCAGTGGCAGGAGATGCTGGCCGATCCCGAGCAGAAGATCGCGCGCCCGCGCCAGGTCTACGTGGGGCAGGACGAGCGAGAGTTCGTTCCAATCGACAAGCGGTAAGTCCCGGCCTCAGGGCTTCTTCGTTTTGGACGCGAGGCGGTCGAGCGTCTCGTTCCAGACGCCCTCGTACTCCTTCAGGACTTCCGGGTGCCCGGCGAGGCCGCCGTGCACGGCGGTCAGCTTCGTCGCGCCGCCGGTCATCGGCTCGAGGCGAAGCTCGACGCTGTTGCGCAGGTCGGGATGGACGGAGGAAAACCAGGTCATCTGGAGCCTTCGCCCGGGCTCGACCGCCTGGTACTGCCCCTTGACCCATCCGGTCTCTCCCGACGGTCCCTGAAAGTCCAGCCGGTACTCGCCGCCGGGCCGCAGGTTCACGTGCGCCCGAGTCAGCCCGCCGGCGCCGCCCCACCAGCGGAGCAGCTCCGCCGGCTCCGTCAGCGCGCGGAAGACCTCGTCGGGAGATGCGGCGATCTCGCGGGCGATTTTCACCGAATCCTTCTGCCATCCTGCGGGCGGTTTCCTCTGCATCGAGGGAATTATGCGGCCTAGAATGCCGACCGCATGACTCCCGGCCAGACCGCGCTCCTCGTGGCCTCCTCGGCGGGGGCCGGCGTGATGAACGCGATGGCCGGCGGCGGAACGATCCTGACCTACCCGGCGCTCCTCTTCTCGGGCGAATCCGCCATCACCGCGAACGCGACCTCGACCGTGGCGCTGTGGCCCGGCGCCGCAGCGAGCCTCTACGGCTACCGGCGCGAGGTAGCCGATCATCGGGACTGGCTTAAGACGCTCTTTTTTCCGAGCCTCGTCGGCGGGGCGTTGGGAGCGGTCCTCCTGCTGCGGACGCCGGTAAAGACTTTCGCGGGGCTCGCGCCGTTTCTCATTCTCTTCGCGACGGTCCTCTTCATGGTGCAAGGAGTCGTGGCCCGCTGGGCGCAGAGGACCGGCCGCGAGCAGGGAGGCCGCACTCCCGGCAAGCTGATGGCTGCCATGGCATACCAGTTCTTCGTCGGCGTCTACGGCGGTTACTTCGGCGCCGGCATCGGGATCCTGATGCTCGCGGTGCTCGGGTTCCTGGGCCTCTCGGACATTCACGCCGCCAACGGGGTCAAGAACTTCTTCGGGATGTGCATCAATGGCCTGGCCGCCGGCTACTTCATCTTCCGCGGCGCCGTGAACTGGCCGGCGGCTCTGATCATGACCGCCGGCGCGATCGCCGGAGGCTACGCCGGAGCCGGCTTCGCCCGAAGAATCGGCCGCGAGAAGGCCCGCGCCGCCGTCGTCGTCATCGGGTTCCTGGTCGCGGCGATCCTCCTCGTCCAACAGTCGCGGTGAACCGGCTCCTGATCCTCTCGGTCCGAGCCGGCGCCGGCCACACGAAAGTTGCCGAGGCGCTCGAGGAGGCCGCGAAGTCGCGCTGGCCGAAGGCGCAGGTCAAGCACGTGGACATCCTCGACTTCACCGGGAGCATCTACAGGGAAGGCTACGTGCAGAGCTACCTCGAGATGGTCAATCACGCCCCGGAGCTGTGGGGGTACCTGTACCGCGCGAGCGACCACCGCCCGCGGCACGGCATCCAGGAAAAGATCGTCCGCCTCTTCGACCGGCTGGAGTTCGCGCGCTTCCGACGCTTCGTGCGCGACTACCGGCCCGACGCGGTCCTCTCGACCCACTTCCTCGCCGCGCAGGTCTTCGCGCCATACCGGCGGCGTGGCCGATACCGCTTCCCGCTGGCGCTCGTGATCACCGATTTCGACGTCCATGCGTACTGGATCCAGCCGACGGCGGATCGTTTCTTCGTCGCGACCGCGGAGCTCGCCGCGCGGCTCTCCGAGCAGGGGATCGCTTCGAAGAGGGTCTCCGAGACCGGCATCCCGGTGAGGAGCGCCTTCACGAGGCGTCGCAATCGGGCGCGGGAGCGAAAGCGCCTGGGGCTGAAGGATGGCCGACCCGTGGTGCTCCTGATGTGCGGCGGATCGGCCGAATCGCTCACCGAGACGGCGTCGCGCGTCCTCGCGGCAGGCCGGGTGCAGGTCCTCGCCGTCGCCGGACGTAATCCGAAGGCCCAGGACGCTTTTCGCTCGGTCCGGGTACCGCGGCAATCCTCGCTCCGCGCCCTGGGGTTCGTCGAGGACATGGCGTCGCTCATGGCGGCCTCCGACGTTTACGTCGGGAAGTCCGGCGGCTCGACGACCGCCGAGTGCCTCGCGATGGGACTCCCGATGATCGTGTGCGATCCCATTCCCGGCCAGGAGGAGCGAAACTGCGACTACCTTCTCGAAGCCGGCGCCGCGGTCAAGGCCTACGGCCCCGCCTCCGTCGCCTTCAAGCTCGCCTCCCTACTCTCCGACCCCGCACGGCTGCGGCAAATGAGATCGGCGGCGCTCCAGGCCGCCCGCCCGGACGCCGCCTCCAGCGTCCTCGAGATCCTCGCGCGGGCGTCTTAGCCTCGCCGTTTCCTGCGCCGAAACCGTTCGAGCTCTTCCAGAAAGACCTCAAAGCGCGGAACAGCTCTTTCCTGCTCGCTCCAGTCTCGAATCCTCCCCAGGTCCACGCGCCCGCGAGCCGCGATCCGGACGGCGACCTCGAGGCCCTGCCGGTCGTTCCAGTGAAAGAAGCTGGACAGCCGGTCGCGGCAGGAGTCGGTCGGCGAAAGGAGGCGCAGGCGGGTTTTGCCCGAACGGATCTCGACCGGCTCGATTCGGTAATCAGCGCCAATCCCAAGGGGACCTGGCGGAAACTCGACGTAATACCGGCTGAGAGGGTGGAAGTACTGGATCCCGCGTCGTGCGAATCCGATCGAAGCCATCGCGTCGTCCAGTTGGCCCTGGCTTCCGGGACTTTGAAGAATGAAATCCAGATCGACCGATTGATACGCCCCGGAAGTGTAGATCGAAGCACACCCCCCGCCGGAGAGAACCGCTCGCAGGCCTTGACTCTCAAGCGCCCCCGAAACGGCCAGCGCGACTTCCCGAGCGGCCGACCGGCGGGTGATCTTCACAGAGGCTTGCCGGTCCGCCTCGGCCGCCGGCGGATACGGGAGATCTTGTCCCGCAACTCGTCTTCGGGCTCCGACAGACGCCAGAGATACCGGTTCAGATCGTCGGCCGCGAAGTACCTGGGATTGATTCGAAAGACGCGAGTCCTCCCGACGTTTCGGCCGGCAACGAGCCCGTCCAGTTCGAGGCTACGGATCGCCTTGAGGACTCCCGACGGAGGGGCCTCCAGAATTCGGGCCAGCTCCCGCGGGTAGCTCTCCTCCAGGAGACGCAGAGCTAGAAGGACCCGCGTCCGCGTCCAGCCTCCGAACGGGGAAGATCTCCCGATCACCATAGGTGATCATGAGAACACTAAAGGTGAACATAGTCAATAGGTCACTCGCGGTAGAGCCAGGCGCCGGCGATGGTGGAGAGGAGCGTCGCGGGGAGGGAGAAGAGGGCGGAGAGGGTGATCAGCTTCTGCGGGAGAAGCTCCATCGAGCCGGTCGCCAGCGAGAAGGTCGCGTGGACGAAGAGCCAGACGGCGAAGCCGGCGCGCAGCGCGGTGACCCAGCCCGGGCCGTAACGCGGGCGGATCGCGGCGTAAAGCCAGATCGTCGCGATGCCGATCACGAAGCTCCAGAGGATGTGCAGGAGGAAGACCGCCGGAGTCGGCTTGAAGTTCTTCATCACTTCCTGCCATTCCGACCGCATCATCAGGTCCAGCGGCGCCTGCAGCACGTTGACGAGAATCCCCGCCACGATCCCGCCCACGACGACCCGTCCCCAGTTGATCTTTCCCATCTCTCCTCCTACGTCTTTCTCAGGCGAAAGGAAGGTCGGTCGTTGGTTCTGGACCCTCCGGCGCCGGCTCGCCGTCCTCCGAGAGGCCGTGCAGCGAGACGCCGAGGAGGCGCACGGGGCGCTTCGATGCCTCGGTCTTCTCGAGGAGTCCCTCCGCCCGGCTCACGATGTCCTCGACGGAGCAGGTCGGCGGATCCTGCGTGCGGCTCCGGGTGATCGTCTCGAAATTGGAGTAGCGCAGCTTCAACGTCACCGTCCGAGCCAGCAGCTCCTTCTTGGCGAGATACCCGGCGGCGCTTCGCGCGAGATCCGACACCTGCCTCCGCATCTCCTCGACGTCGGTCAGGTCGTGCGCGAAGGTCTCCTCGCAGCCGACGGACTTCCTTTCCCGGTTGGGCTCGACTGACCGGTCGTCCTCGCCGAACGCCATTCTTCGCAGCGCCGCCGCGTAGCTTCCGACCGCGCGCCCCAGGACCTCGTCCGATGCCGTGCGCACGTCCACCAATCGGTGGATCCCCTCGGCGCGAAGCCTCGCCGCCGTCTTCGGCCCGACCCCCCAGAGCGCGTCCACCGGCAGCCCCTGGAGGAACCGCTCGATTCGCTGCGGGGCGATGACCGTTAACCCGTCCGGCTTCCGGAACCCCGAGGCGATCTTCGCGAGGAACTTGTTGGGCGCGACACCTGCCGACGCGGTCAGCTGCGTCTCCTCGCGGATCCGCTCCTTCAACCGCCTTGCGACTTCCATCCCCAACGCCAGCCCCCAGGCGTTCTCCGTCACGTCCAGGTACGCCTCGTCGAGCGAGAGCGGCTCGACCAGCGGAGTGACCTCCCGGAAGATCGCGAAGACCTGCCGAGACACCGCCCCGTACTTGGAGAAATCCGGGCGCACGATCACCAGCTCAGGGCAGAGGCTCACGGCCCGCGCCATCGGCAGCGCGGATCGGACGCCGAACTTGCGCGCCTCGTAGCTTGCCGCGCAGACGACACCACGGCTTCTCGGATCTCCCCCGACCGCCACCGGCTTTCCCCGGAGCGATGGGTCGTCTCTCTGCTCAACCGACGCGTAGAACGCATCCATGTCCACGTGGAGGATCCGGCGGATGACCGCGCCGGTCATCGCTTGGCCGCTTCCGGCGCCGGCAGCTCGGCCGGCCAGTTCTCGATGAGCTGGATCTGGGTGATCGGCTCTTCTTTCCGGTCCAGGGCCTTGACGACCAGGAACCGGCTGCCGTCCGGCGAAACGTCGTAATTGCGGGAACCGTCCTCGCGCCCCCAGCGCGTGTAGTGATCGGGGATCACGGCCCTGGCGGTGCCGGCGGAAAGCTCGGGCTGTGTCGTGATCGGAACGGCCATGAGCGCGTCGGACGTCCGGTAGAAGACCTCCCGCCCCGAGGGCGCCCACGCCGGCTCTGTCCCGCCGTCACTCGAGACTTTGATCTTCGGCCCGGGCCCCGGGAAAGGCCGGACGTAGACCTCGTTCTTCCCGGATTCGTTCGAGACGTAGATCACGGCCCGGCCATCCGGCGAGAAGAACGCCGCGATCTCGGACGACTGGGTCGAGAGCCAGGCTCGCTTTTCGCGCTTGTCGTCGAGTGACAGGCTCCAGAGATTCATCCGTTCCGAGGCGGCCGAGGTCGTGTAGAGGAGGACATGGCCGTCGGGCGAGATGGAGCACGGGAACTCCGCGAATCCTCCCGGAGTGAGCCACTCCGCGTCGCCGGCGCCGTCGGACGCCTTCCACGTCAGCCGGGGGCTGGCTGTTTCGAAGGTGGTGTAGACGACGCGCCGGCCGTCCGGAGACCAGATCGGCGCGAAGTGACGGCCCGGCTCTGGAGTCAACGTTGAGAGGACCCCGCGCCCGAGATCGTAAATCGCCACGGCGCTGCGGGGAGTATCCGGCTGATGAGTCACCAGCGCGATCCTCTTCCCGTCCGGTGAAATCCTCGGCATGTTGAAGAAGACGCCCGAGAGCGGAAGCGCTTCCTCTTTCCCGCTGCGATCCACCCAGAGAACCTGGCCCGTCCTGGCGGGTATCGTTCCTCCGCGCGCATAAGCGATCAGCCCGGTGTCGGAGACCGCGAGGTACGGTACGGCGTCGTACGCCCCGGTGAGGACGTCGCGGAGCAGCGGCACGGCGGGGCCGATCAGCGCCCACGTCCGAGGATCGCACCGCGCGGCAAAAATCGTCGTTCCCTTCGCGTAGAGGAGGTAACCCGGCTCCACGTACCGGGCCCACGAGGCTCCCTCGACGAGAGTGCGGCGCTTGCCGGTGGCGAGCGATTGCACGGCGACGTTCGAGGACGGGAGGTCGTCGAAGTCGCGGCCGGCGCGAACGACGAGGAGTACCTCGCGTCCGCCCGGAAGCGCCTGCGGCAGCACGTGGGCATGCTCGCCGTGGGCGAAGTCCGGCTGAGTCACGGCCTCGAGCGCGTTTCCTCCCGCCGTGATCCTCTCCAGGCCGGAGTTTGACCTCGGAGCCACGATGATCGATCCGTCGGCGGCCCAGGAGCCTCCCCACGAAACCGGCGGGATCGAGGAGACGGCGGCCGGGGCTCCTCCTGAGAGCGCGACCTTCCGGAGATCGTTGAGGGTGAAGAACGCGATCCATTCCCCGTCCGGCGAAAAGAACGGATTGAATCCACGCTGGGTCCCGGGAATCGGCTCGGCGTCGGGCCGCGAAAGCTCGCGCAGGTAGAGCTGCGAGGCGTCGCCCCGGATCGCGCGGAAGACGAGCCTCCGGCCGTCGGACGAGAAGGCCCAGGACGGCCGCAGGTTCTCGGACCACAGGCGGGTTTCCGAGGGCAGGGAAATCGTGGAGCGGACGGCGGGCCGCATTTCTCTTCGCGGCGGCGCAGAGAAGACCTTCAACAGAAGAGCCCCGAGGATCGCGCCGGCGACGAGACCCAGTCCGATCCACAGGAGCGGCGGAACCCTCCGTGAGGGAGCGGCTCCGCCGAGCTCCGTCGCGGCCGGGGCCTGCGCGGGAGAGGCGAGCGCTTCCTCGATCTCGATCCTCGCGTCGGCGATGTCGTGGAGGCGGCGCTTGGGGTCTTTCTGGAGGCATCGTCGGAGGAGGTCGCGGATCTTCTGCGGAGTCTCCGCCGGCAAGGCCGTCCAGTCCGGCTCGCTACGGATGATCGAGGCGAGCGTGTCGGAAACGGTCTCCTCCCGAAAGACCTGGCTGCCGGTGAGGCACTCGTAGAGGATGCAACCGAAGGACCAGATGTCGGTGCGCTTGTCGAGGACCCGGCCGCGGCTCTGCTCCGGGCTCATGTAGGCGGCCGTCCCGAGGATGACCCCGGTCTGCGTGCCGACGCTGACGGTCGGCGATGCGGAGAGGTCGCTCGCCGGCCCCTTCTCCTCCGCGCTCTTGGCCAGGCCGAAGTCGAGCACCTTGACCGATCCGTCCGGCCGGACCATGACGTTGCCCGGTTTCAGGTCGCGGTGGATGACGCCGGCCTCGTGCGCCGCCGAGACGCCCGCGGCGGCCTGCGCACAGACCGCGAGGGCCTCCTCGACCGGTAGCGGTCCGGCGGCAAGACGCTGCGCAAGCGACTCGCCCTCGACGATCTCAAGCACGAGGTAGCGCGCGCCGTCCGCCTCTTCCAGGCCGTAGATCGCCGCGATGTTGGCGTGGTTGAGTGAGGCGAGCAGCCGCGCCTCGCGCTGGAACCGTGCGAGTCTCTCGCTGTCGCTCGCGAACTCCGCCGGAAGCGCCTTGATCGCGACGTCCCGATTCAACCGGGTGTCGCGAGCCCGGTAAACCTCTCCCATCCCTCCCGCCCCCAGCGGCGCGAGGATCTCGTAAGGCCCGCGGCGACTCCCCGATGGAAGTGGCATCGAAGCGCCTTCCGGGGATTCTAGACGGTCAATACTCCCGGTCCCGTGGGGAGGTCCTTGCACCCTCCCGCCTCCGGTCGTGTTCTCTCAGTACGAGAGAAGCAGCCGCGCCGCTCGCTCGATCTGGTCTTCGGAGGGGAGGAAGAACTCCTCGAGGGGAGGGGAGTAAGGGACCGGCGTGTCGAGGGAGCCGACGACGCGGACAGGAGCGTCGAGGTACTCGAAGGCTTCTTCCTGGATGATAGCGGCGAGGCTCTCTCCGATCGAGCCGGTCTTCGTGTCTTCCTCGACGACCAGGACACGCCCGGTGCTTCGGGCCAGCGCCAGGACGGCGGCGCGGTCCAGCGGCGCGAGGCTTCGCAGATCCAGCACCGCCGCCTCGATTCGATCCTTCGCGAGCTTCTCGGCGACTCGCATCGCGACGTGGACGTACGCGCCGTACGAAACCATCGCCAGGTTGGAGCCGGCGCGCCGCAGCGCGGCCGTGCCGATCGGGATCGGCTCCGGCGGAGCCGCCGCGAGCTTCTGCTTGATCCTGGGGTCGCGATACAGCGCAATGTGCTCGTAATACAGAACGGGGTCAGGGTCGGCGACCGCCGACGCCATCAGGGCGCGCGCGTCGTGGGGCGTGGAGGGAACCACGATCTTCAGCCCCGGCGTCCGGTAGAACCACGCCTCGGTGTTCTGGCTGTGGTACGGCCCGGCGTGCCGCAGCCCGCCCCACGGCATCCGCACGACCATCGGGACGGAGCCGCCCCAGCGGTAGCGGATCTTGGCCGCGCTGTTGACGAGCTGGTTGAAGCCGGTCGCGACGAAGTCGTTGAACTGCATCTCTCCAATCGGGCGCTGCCCCGCGAGCGCCGCGCCAACGCAGACTCCCAGGACCGCACCTTCGGCAAGCGGAGAGTTCAGGATCCGGTCCGAAAACTTCGCGCACAAGGGGCGCAGCAGAAGGAACGCGTTGCCGTATTTGCCGCCGACGTCCTCGCCGTAAACGAAGACCCGCGGGTCCGACCGAAGCGCGTCACCGACGCCCGCCGCCACGGCCTCCAGAAACGTCGAGCCCTTTGGATCGAACGCGGGCCCGGTCTCGACCGGCGGAAGCTCCGGCGTTTTTCTTCCGCGCCCCGCCGGATCGAGCGGCTCGACCCGCGCGCGCGGCCGCTCGCCGGCCAGCACGTCCTCGCCGGCGCTCTCCGGGAACGGCCAGGGCGCCTCGATGACGCGCGCCGCCTCTTCCTCGACGAGCGCCCGTGCCTCCTCCTGAAACCGTTCGAGGTCCCCGGCGGCGACCGCTCCTTCCGACTCCAGCCGCGCGGCATAGACCGCGATCGGATCGCGGCTTTTCCAGAACTCGTAGAGGTCGCGGTCGGCGTAACCCGACTCGTGCAGCGCCGGGTAGCCCCAGGAGATCGGAGGCTCTTTCCCGAGGTAAAGCATGTCGTCGTGGTGCGCGTGCCCGCACATGCGCATGCAGACGAGCTCCAGCAGCGCCGGCCCGCGCCCGGACCTGGCCCGCTCGCAGGCCCACGCGAAGGCCGCGGCGACCGCGTCGGGGTCCGTTCCGTCGATCGTGATCCCCGGAATCCCGTACCCCGAAGCCTTCTCGGCGAAGACGCGCACCGCCGACTGGTCGTCGACGGGTGTGGAGAGGGCGGTCTGGTTGTTCTGGACGCAGAAGACCGCCGGAAGCCGGCGCGCGGCGCAGAGGTTGATCGCTTCGTGCCATTCGCCGAGCGACGTCCCCCCTTCGCCGATGAAGGACAGGGCGATTCTGCCCGAGCCTTCGCGGGCGAAGGCCAGCGCCATTCCCGCGATCGTCAGCGACGAGATCGCCAGCGGCGCCGTCGCCGGCAGGATCCCGTGGGAGAAGTCGCCGACGTGGAGGTCCTTGCCTCCCATCGGCGGCCCTGCCTTTCCCATCTGCGCACTCAAGACCATCCGGACCGTCTCGCGCTCCGGCCGCATCGCCAGCGCCACTCCGAGATCCCGGATCAGGGGCGCGACGACGTCTCCCTTCCACGTCCCCTCCGCGCCGCGAAACGCCGGCCCGCGCTTCAGCCGGATCCCGGCCGCGTAGATCGCCTCCTGTCCGAGCGAGCGGAACCCCTTGCCCTGGAACGCTGTCCCGCGCCACCGGACCTCGTTGCCCGTGAAGAACGCCTTCAGCCGGTTGTCCGTCGCCCGCGTCAGGATCATCCCGCGCAGGATCTCGACCCGCTCCGCGGGCGCGAGCCCCGCCGCGATCGCCTCCCTCTCCAAGAACCCGTCGCAGGCCTCGAGGAACTCGCTCCGAGCCTGCCTCAGCCTCTCCGCCGCCGTCACCCCCGGCGTCGTCTCCCCGATCTCCCCGGCGCTTTCCCCGTCCAGCGCCCGGGTCAGCGCTTCGATCAGCCGCGAGCGCAGGGCCTCGATCGCCGAGGCGTTTCTCCCCGGTTCTTCGGCACGAAGGGATCGCCACGCCTCGACTGCCAGCGGCAGGGCAAACGGAAAGCGCTCCGCCACGAAGGCCGCGAAGCGCGCCGAAAGAGCGGCGCCGGCCTGTCCGCGTGGCTTGATTTCCTCGATCTGCCTGGCCATTCCTATCCCGCTTCCACGTTCGGGTGGAGGATACGCCAGGGACCGTCCGGTCCGGCTTCTAGGCTCGAGTGCCGCCTTACGGGATCGCCGCGAGGTACCAGGTACTGAAGTATTGCCAGGCGTTTCCCGAGACCCAGGACATCGAGCCAACCTCCTTGCACCTGGGGCTGGTGGCGGTTGGCGCGACGTTGCTCAGGGTTCGGGCCGTCACTCCGGAGCTTTCGCCGAGAGCGTTGGTGCAAGTGGTCCCGTTGGAGTGAAGGTACAGCGTCTGGCTCGGATCGGGGGAAATCGTGAGGGCGATCTGCGACGGAGATCCGACCGCGTCGTAGAAAAACCGCAGCCCCACGGCCGAGACGTGGCCTCCGCAGGAGGCGGTACCGGTCGAGTCGGTCCCCAGCCGCGCCGACACCCTCAACGAGAGAACGTCGCCGGATACCAGCAGCGTGTCCGTAGGGAGATTGACCGGGATGGAAGCGCCGAGACCAGGCCAGTTTCTCGGGATGAAGGTGCCGGGGACACCTGCTGTGTCAACGCAGCGCTTGATCCCGCTTCCGATGACGACGTCGTTCAACAGGAGTTCGGCCTGGAGGTCGAATTTCGTGTTGATGTCGTCGGTGTTCGAGATCGTGAAGTAGAGGCCCGCCGGCTGCACGTCCGTGATGATCGTGACGGGGTGGACGAGCGAGATGTCCTCGATCTGGTGATCGCCGCCCAGGTCGAAGTAGCTGAACCCGGTCATGTTCCCGGAGAGGTCGGTCTGTGTGATGTTTTCGAAGTCCGTAAAAAAGTAAAGAGAGGTCCCGTCGGTGTCCACGCCTGTGCAGAGGCCAGGGCTTCCCGGCACATTGATCGTCCCGCTGGGAACGAGCTTCCCGGTGACGTTGTCGTACTCGTTGTAGATGCAGGATGTGTCGCCGTTGTTGATCAGGAAATGGCCGTTGGGCAGGACGGCGAACCCGTCCGAGTCGGTTCCCGCCGGAAGTGCGATTACCGGATTCGTCGAGCCGGCGAGCGCGATGGGCCCCGTGAGGACCGCACCGGTCGAGAGGTTCAGAGAGTAGACCCAGGGCGGGTCGGTTTCGTATCCCGTCAGGGCGAACAGGGTACCGTTGTTGAACGTGAGGTCCTGGATGCCCGAGCCGGGACGCGGGTTGGGGAGCGACCGGGTATCGGCGCCGCCGGCACCGCTGTTGAAAGGAGCGACACGGATGAGATCGGTAGGGCCGAAGCCCGGCGGACCGGGAATGGAGCTCGAGTCGACCAGCTCGGTGTAGAAAACCTCTTGTCCGCCGATGGCGAGGCCGCGCCCGTTGTTGTTGGTGACGGGCGCAGTAGGGCAGCTTGTCCCCGCTCCGGTCGGAGTGAAGGATTGGACGACGGCCCCGAGCGTGTAATCGGAAGTGGAGATCGGCCCGCAGCCGAACGAGGAGGTGTTGCCGGCGATCAAGGGTTGAGCATGCGCGGCGGCTTCCCAGCCGATCAAAGCGAACACGACGGCCGCGGCCGTCTTCCACATCTTCCTCATCAATTTCTCCCGGGTTCCGAGAACGTAAATCGGCACAGAGGGACTGTCAATTACACGAACGTCGAGGCAAGGAGACATTCCGAAGAGACGTCTTGCGAGTCCTGTGCCCGACCTCAAGTCCACCGTAACTCTTTCTTGTTGAGTGAGATGAAATGATACCACGGCGGGTCCCAAAGACAGGCGAGGCGAAATTCGTTACCTTTGGTAACCGACTCCTCCCGAACCAAGAGATTCTGCCGGAAGACCTTCCTCAACCCGAAGAGTACAGGGTCCAAGCGCTGTCGGGCCTCGTCGGCCCCGTCGAAGACCCTCTCGCTACGGCATGGGAGCCATAAACCAGGTACCAAAGACCGCCCACGGGTTCGCCCCCGCGGTCGGCTGGTTGAAGTCGAGAGGTCCGCTTTCCTGGCACCTCGGGTTCGCGTTGCCGGTCGGGTTGACATTGGACAGAGTTCTCTGCGTCACGCCGACGCTGCTCCCGAGGACGCCGTCGGTGCAGCGGGTGCCGTCGGAGTGGAAGTACTGGATCTGGCCGGGGTTTGGCCGGATCTTCATAACGATGTGGGACCCGGCGGACGCGGCATCGTAGAAGAAGCGTATGCCCGTGGCGTTGCTGTGAGCGCCGAAGGGGCCGGGGCACATCGACGGGTCGGTCGCCGAAACCGTGCCGATACGTGCCGAGACCCTCGCCGAGATCACGTCTCCGGAAACCAGCACCGGCTGGCTGGTCATATCCAGCTTGACGCTGACGGTATGGCCCGGGAGGTTCCTTGGAATGAAAGTGCCCGGCGGGCCCGCGGAATGAATGCAATAGTTGATTCCGCTGCCGATGACCGTACCGTTCAAGAGAATCTCGAGCATGACGTCGAAGTTGGTGTTGATGTCGTCGGTCGTCCGGAGAGAGAAATTGAGCTGGCCCGGGCCGGCGTCCACCAGGACCGTGACCGGGTGGACCAGCGAGATGTCCTCGACCTGATGGTCGTTGCCGGAGTCAAAAAAGGCGAACCCTGTCATGTTCCCCGACAGGTCGGTCTGGATGATGTTTTCGAAGTCCGTCAGGAAGTAGAGCGACGTTCCGTCCGTGTCCACACCCGTGCAGAAACCCGGGCCTCCCGGCACGTTGATGGTGCCGCTTGGGACGAGCTGCCCGGTCGTCTTGTCGTACTCGTTGTAGATGCAGGAGGTGTCGCCGTTGTTGACCAGGAAGTTTCCGTTGGGAAGGACGGCGAAACCGTCCGCGCCCGGTCCCGCGGGAAGGGGGATCACCGGATTGGAGGATCCGGTCAGGGTGATGGGCCCATGGAGGATGCTTCCGTCCAGGAGGTTCAGGCCGTAAACGATCAGAGGATCCGTCTCGTACCCGGTCAATGCGAACAACTCCCCGTTCGCGAACGTCAGATCCTGGATGCCGGCCCCCGGCCGGGGATTGGGGAGCGTGCGGGTGTCCGCCCCCCCGGCGCCGCTGTTGTACGGAGCCACTCGGATGGCATCGGTCGGGCCGAAACCGGGCGGACTGTTCCCGTCGTCAATCAGCTCCGTGTAGAAGATTTCGGTGCCGCCGACGGCGAGGCCGCGTCCATTGTTGTTCGTCGCGGGAGGATCCGGACAGCTGACCCCCGCCCCGGTAGGGAAGAAGGACTGAGTGATTGCCCCCAGCGTGTAGTCCGAGGTTTGGATCGGGCCGCATCCGAAGGCTGAGGTGTTGCCGGTGATCAAGGGCGGCGCATGAACGGCAGAGCACCAGCCGGCGAGGAGGAGCGCAGCGCCGAGGACCGTTTTCCGAGCGTTCACCGTGGCTTTGACCTCCGGGACTGACCGGCAGCGGCGGACCCGAACCACGA
>Ga0126379_10000476_pt1 | contig 22208 bp, 18 predicted proteins | sample PanSoiMetPlot_24_FD_92640 | JGI IMG/M metagenome (GOLD analysis project Ga0126379, IMG submission 92640) | Tropical forest soil microbial communities from Panama - MetaG Plot_24 | ecosystem: Environmental > Terrestrial > Soil > Tropical forest > Bulk soil | place: Panama | collected 2016-02-17
CAAGCCGACGTATTCGTCAGCGCTGAGGGCGTCAATTCGCAGGCCCGGCAAACGCTGTTTCCTGACTGGCCGGTTATGCCGGATCGGATCCAGGAGGTCGTTGGCCTGGTGCGATGTGAAAAAGCGGTCCATTGGGCCAAGAACAACCTCAACAAGTTCCACGCCGAAGAAGGCGGCCTTTCTCTGGGTATCCTGCCCGTGGACGCACAGCAAGTGGTCTGGTATCTCCAATTTGACTCACAGCGCTTTCCGCTCTCAGTTGAGGCCACGTACGGCAGCGGCGCAGCAGCCGCGGAAGCGCGCCGGGCTTTCGTTGAGAAAAGGGTTGGCGCGTGGGCGCATCCGGTCCCGTCGCTGATTGCCGCAGCGGATTTTTCAAGGGTGCATCTTTGGCGGCCCGTCGAAACCGAATTGATCCCCAGATTTCACCGCGCGAACCTGGTTCTGGCGGGCGATGCAGCGCATCCGCTTTCGCCTTTTACCAGCCAAGGAGTCTCTTCCGCGATCGGCGATGCGGTGGCTCTAGCGGCGGCGGTCGACGCCGTCGCCAGGGGCAAGGCCACGCTCGAGTCTGCGCTGTCCGGGTATTCCTCGGAGCGGCACGCCAAGTGCGCTCCCTTTGTGGCGAAAGGACGCGAGATGAGCCGGGATTTTCTCGCCCCTTTGGCCACGAAAAGTCTACTATTGCCTATCGCCTGAAACGCCGGCCGCCGGTCTTGGGTTCAATGAACAACAACTTCTTCTCCGACGATGCTGTACCTCTTACTCTGCTTCGCCAGCGCGCGTTCAACCTACGCTGGGCACAACAGCCCGCCGATGTGATCCCGCTGACTGCCGCAGATCCCGACTTTCCCGTCTGCCCCGCGGTGCAGGAAGAGCTCATCCGCTACGTGGGAGAAGGCGTGATGAGCTACGTTCCGCCGGAAGGCCTGCCGCAGTTCCGCGCCGCGGTGGCCGGTTGGATGCGCTCCACGCGTCACATGGACTCCAAGCCGGAAGAGGTCTTTGCCACCGACAGTGCTGCTTCCGCCATGGCGTTGGTAGCTCGCGCCAGCCTGGCTACTGGCGAGGAAGCGCTTATCCCGGATCCGGTTGACTTCCTGTTCCACCACAGCGTGGAGCGTGCCGGAGCGGTGCCGGTCCGAGTTTCCGTCAAGCGTCACACCACGGCGGAAGAGTTCATTGCCGGCATGGAAGCACGGCTCACGCCGCGCACACGCATGCTCTGGTTGTGCAACCCGCATAACCCGCTGGGCGTGGTTTATCCGCGCGAATGGCTGTTGAAAGTCGCCGAATGGGCCATCAACCATGGCTTGCGTCTTGTCGCGGACGAAATCTGGTCGGATATTGTCTATCCTCCGCAAACCCACACAGCCCTGGCTGCACTCTCGCCAGAGATCGCGCGCCATGCCGTAACGGTGTATGGCTTCTCCAAGAACTTCGCTCTGGCGGGGCTACGCGTGGGTTGCGTCGTCTGCTCCGACCCTGAATGGCGGAAGCAAATCATTGCCGCTTCTGACGCTGAGAGCACGGTATACGGCGTTTCTGTTCTGTCACAGATCGCTGCTGTCGCCGCGTTGGAACACGGCGGTGACTGGCTGGCTGCATTTGTCCGCCACTTGCAGGCGCAGCGCGACTACGCTGTGGACCGCCTGAGGCAATGGCCGCGCGTCGTTGCGGATGCGCCCCAGGGCACCTATGTAGTTTTCCCTGATGTGCGCGGGTTGGCCGACGAATCCGAGCGACTCTGTGATGAGCTGCGCCAGCAAGCACGTGTTGCGTTGGTTCCGGGCGCGGCGCGCTGGTTCGGCCCTGGCGCCACGGGGCATCTGCGCTTGTGTTTCGCCACCTCGCGGCGCATTCTCGAACAGGCCTTCGACCGTCTTGACCCTGTGGTGCGAAAGCTTGCTGCTGCAGAGAAGGTCCGCTAGAGCTGATGGCGTGTCCCGCTAAAGGGTGGAGCGGCCTTTCGTGCCTGCGCTCCGTTCTTGCTTTATGAGGCCGGCGCGCCCTTTTGATTGCCCGCCAGGATTCTTTGCAGGTTTTCCGGAGCGAAGAAGTCTTCCACGCGGACGGCATGCGCCAGCACTCCGAAGAAACGCGAGCGCTGCTCAGGGTTGAACTGCAAGGCCCAGAGCAGCTGTTGGACCTCGGGCGGCGGAGGCGCCAGTGCCGCAAGTTGCGTCGTGAGATCGAAATACGCCATCACTTCTGCGTTGCGGCGTTGCTCATAGGCCGCCAGCGCCTCGTCGAGCGGCTGGCGTACGCTTAAACCGGCGTCAATGGCTTCAGCCAGCAGTTCGGCGCTGAGGAAAGCATCGGTAATGCCGGAAGCGGTACAAGGATCTTTTTGGTAACCGGCGTCGCCCACCAACGCCCAGCCCGGGCCCCAGGGACGGCGCAGGTGATAGGGAATGGCCCCGCCGACGAAATGGGACTCGCGGCGGTTGTTGCACATGCGCTCAGCCAGTTCCGGGGCGTGTTCTTGGATCACCGCGGCATGGTGCTTTTCGATGTTGCCTCGGACTCCTGCGAGGTCTTTGGCGGCGAAAGCCACGCCGATCAACGTGAGATTGTGATTGGTGTTGTAGGCAAAGATCACGCGATCCTGCCGCAACCACAGGTGCCAGCCTTTCATGGGGACACCGCTCCAGTAGGCATACCAGGAGCCCTCCAGCGGCGCACTGGTCTTGGTTTCCGGAGGCTTCACCGCTTTGGCCACCATGGAAAACATTCCGTCAGCTCCGACGACGATGCGCGCCTTTTCGCTGGTCATGGCGTTCTTGTATCGGCCGCGGATTCCGGTGACCCGGCCATTGTCCCAGAGGAGTTCTTGAGCGGAGAAGCCGTCACGCAGCTCCGCGCCGGACTCCACGGCCGCTTTCGCCAGCAAGGGATCGAGCACGATACGTCGCGGCGCGAACGCCGTATTCACGCCGTCCACCGCGGGCACTGGGCCGGAAAGAGAGAAAGCGCCGTAGTCCCAATAATCGTGGGTGATGGGCGGACATCCGGTGGCCGCCAGCAGGTCCAACAGGCCCCACCGTTTCAGCGCGGCCGCCCCGGCTTGGTGAAGAAAGTGGTTGGAAAAAGCCATGTCGCTCGGGAACGTCATGCGGTCCACGAGCAGGACCTTGTAGCCTTTGCGGGCCAGCAATAAAGCCACTGGCGATCCGGCGCACCGCGCGCCGACAATGATCGCGTCATACATGGATTTGTCTCCCTGGGCGCACAATTAAACGGAATTTTAAGGGGGCCAGTGATAGTAACACTTTATTGAGTGTCCCGATTTAAAACTTCGTTTCAAAAAAGTGGGTCGCGGGGAGCCTGTCCTTTGCGCATTGCGGCTAACGCTCGCATCTTTGCATCACCGCTTACGAATCTTTCTTGACAATTGCTATCACAAGTGTCACATTGTGCGTGTGACACTGCTGCGTTTTCAACTTAAACCCGGTCAATCAATCTTTGATCAGGTTGTCTTTGCTGCCAAGAAGGCCTTCATCAGTGGTGAGTTCCAGCCGGGGCAACCGTTTCCTTCGCTACGAACGTTGGCCGCGGAGCTGAAGATCCACCCCAATACGGCGCACAAGGTTGTGCAGTACCTGATTCAAGAGGGGTGGCTCGAATCCCGGCCGGGCATCGGTACCGTGGTTGCCGAGCCGCCCTCGGCGCGAGCCGGTGAAAGGCAGCGAATTCTGCAGCATGAAGTGGAGCAGCTCGTGGTGGAGGCCAAGCGGGTGGGGTTGGAGCTGGAAGAAGTCCAAGACGCTGTCGAATCGCAGTGGGCACGGCTGGAGAAGCCGGTGGAGGTAAGCCGAAAATGATCGAAGTCGACAAGCTATGGAAGAAATTCGGGCGCACAGACGCGGTGCAGGACCTGAGCTTTGCCGTTCCTGAAGGCAGCGCATTTGCTTTGATCGGCGCCAATGGCGCGGGCAAGACCACTACGATTAAAGTCCTCATGAACATCCTGGAGCCGACGCGAGGCACCGCGAGTGTCTTAGGAGTAGACTCGCGCAAAATTTCGCCGCGGGAACTGGCGCAAATCGGGTACGTGTCAGAGAACCAGGACATGCCCGAAAAACTGACCGTCGCACAATTTCTCGCCTACCTGCGACCCTTCTATCCAAACTGGGACATCGAGCTAGAAAAATCCTTGTTGCGACAGTTGCGACTGCCGTTGGATCGCAAGATCGGCGATCTCTCTCATGGCATGCGCATGAAGATGTCGCTGGCTTGCGCCCTGCCCTTTCGTCCGAAGCTGTTGGTGCTCGACGAGCCCTTCAGCGGTCTCGATCCGCTGGTGCGCGACGAGTTCATGGAAGGCCTGCTGCAACAAGCAGGGGAAATGACCATCCTCATTTCTTCCCACGAGCTTGGCGAAATTGACGGCGTAGCCACGCACGTAGCGTTTCTCGATGAAGGCAAGCTGCTGTTCCAGGAATCCATGAGCGACCTGGTGGGCCGCTTCCGCGAGGTACACGTTACGCTGGATCACAATGGGAAGCCCACCAAGGAGATAGTCGCCCCACCGTTCCCTAAGTGCTGGCTGGGCATACGAACCGTAGGCAACGTGCTGAGCTTCGTAGATACACAATTCTCCGAAAGCGATGTGAATGAAAGATTGCGTTCGCTGGTCGGCCACGTGAAAACCGTAGATGCCCAGCCGATGGCCCTGCGAACGATTTTTACCACCTTGGCCCGCGCGTCAAGAGAAGGAGCCTTGCAATGAAGTCGATCAAGATGGTCTGGCACATTTTCAAAAAAGATGTCAGGTTATTGTGGCCATTCGTTCTGGGTGCCGCGGGCATTCAATTCGCACATGCAGCAGTTCGCTACGCGTTAGATCAGGCCGGGGCCGCGGAAGCCCAAACATTGTCGATGTTGCTTCAGGTATTGACGCCGGTGAGTCAGCTGGCGGCTGCTTTTCTGATTGCGACGGCGGTGCACCAGGATGCCGTCCCCGGCGTACGTCAGGACTGGCTGGTGCGTCCCGTCAGACGGAAGGACTTGCTGTTTGCCAAGGTGCTTTTTCTTCTGGTCATGGTGCACGGCCCGATTTTGCTGGCCGATATGTTCGAGGCAATGGCGCATGGCTTTCCACTAGGCCAAGCCCTGGCTTCCGCGATCACGCGCAGCCTGCTGTTGTTAGGCTTCTTGACCCTACCTGCGCTGGCCTTTGCTTCTCTTACGCGAAACATGACGGAGGCGCTGATTGGCGGAGTTATTCTTTTCTTCATCATTTCATCTGCGTTCCAGCTCATTGTGCGCAGCGGGCATCAATCACCGCTACTGCAAACAGGACTGGGCTGGATGGGGGGACTCTCGGTCGCTTCGCTGCTCTTTCTCGGGGCCGCTGTTATTTTTACCATGCAGTATTTCCGAAGAAAGACGACATTCTCACGCTGGCTTGGGGCAGGTGTAGTCTGTTTGGGTTTTTTGACCTATAACCTCCTTTGGCAATGGCAAGTTGCCTTTGCCTTGCAAGAGCGACTATCGCCGGCTCCGGGAGCGGGACGCTCGATTCTTGCTGTCTACGCACCTACGCTGGGTAAGTTTTGGCTCCCTGAAGGAGTTAACCGCAATAATGTTACAAAGACAAACGCGGGGACCAGGTACGAAGCCTCAACCGTGTATGTGCCCGTGCACCTCACCGGTCTTCCTGACGATGGGGTGTTGAACGCAGATAGGTCTCAGGTCCGGCTGCTCGCCCTCGATGGTAAGCTGCTCTATCAAGGTCCGGGGGACAATCTTCTGGTCCGCAAGCAAGGCCACCAGGGACCGATCTTCTTTACGATCGGCTCTTTCGGATTTGTGAGGGGGATCAAAACCAACGATCTTTCTGTGCCGCAAGATGGCGAGGCATGGATCTACCACGGCATCCCGCTGCCTCGGGACTTGTATCCGCACCTCAGGAACCAGCCCCTGCGACTGGAAATTGATTATTCGTTCACTCTCCTTCAGGGCGGCACATCCTATATCCCAGCGCTGGATGGTAAACAGGTGCTGCCGGGCCTGGGGCGGTGCACCACAAAGATGGATGACGACGGCGACGACATAGACTTCCACTGCATGAAGACCCTCCCCCCGCCATCTTGTGCTTCCCTATTTCTGGAGCATGTGCCTAGCGGACGAAGAAACCCCGCAGTTTTTGGGTGCCAGCCAGATTACGCCCCGTTTTTGGACCAGTTGGTTCCCGACGGTATCGCCCGTTTCGGAGTGGGGCTTCGCTTTCATGACCTCTACGGCTTAGCCAAGTTTCCTGTGGAAGCTGGGGATCTTCCCCAATCGCGAGTGGTAGTACGTGCGTATCAGCCACAAGAGCACTTCACGCGACAACTGGTCATCCCTCAGATTCGTTTGAGCGACTGGGAGTCGGTCGAACACACGCAACTGGCGCAAAACCACTGAAGCCTGTCTCGGATCACCGGCTGTCCATGGGGGTATCCGCGCTGCTGCGCGGGACGTCCGGGCGCTATTTCGTGGGGTCCCGCCAGGGGCCCCTCGTAAGTAACTTGTTGCTGCCCACCGACTTATGCGATAAGAAGGCCATGCATGCCCAAAAACTGCTTATCCGTATCTGCATTTGCTGCCTGCCGGTGCTTGCCATGGCCCAGAAGGTTTCTCCGGACGAAGCGAAGGTTCTCGATGCTGAGAAGAGATGGACCGATGCCTACAAGCAGCACAGCGTAAGCATGTTGACTTCGCTGCTTGCCGAGGATTGCATTATCACTGTCGAGGACGGCCGAAGCTTCGGAAAAATCGGATACATGTCTCACACCACCGATTCCTCCGTGCAAGTGGACGTCGCGGAAGAATCGGACGTAAAAGTACGCTTGCATGGTAACGTGGCAGTGGTGACCGGCGCTTATCACGAAGCGGGAATCTCAAAGGGAAAGCGCTATGAATATCGAGACCGCTTCACCGACGTCTGGATGAAGACTGAGGGCCAGTGGCTGCTGATCGCGTCCCACTACAGCATTCCGGCACAGACATGAATGGCACCGTGACGAAACCGTAAGAACGAATTTCTTTTGCGGCCGCCGGCGCTTTTGGGTACGCTTTCTCGGGCATGATGCTCACATGCCTGCCAGGAGACTGATCCATGCCAAAAATCCAAGAATCCAGTCTGATCGCTGTGCCGGTCCATCGCGTGTGGGAATTTGTCCGCGATTTCAACAGCCTGCCCAAGTGGTTTCCAGGAGTGACAGACAGCCACATCGAACCCGGCGTGGCCTCTAACCAGGTTGGCTGCGTTCGCAACTTCGGCCTGGAAGGCGGCCCACGCATCCGTGAGCAGTTGCTCCAACTGTCTGACCAGGACCATGTTTGCAATTACAAGATGATCGAATGCCCGTTGCCCATCGCCAACTACGTGGCGACCCTTCGACTCTCCGCCGCCGACGGCAGCGGCACGCTGGTTGAGATCGTCTCCCAGTTCGATACAGCCCCTGCCCAGGAAAAGGAAATGATCGGGATGCTGGCTACGACGTATCGCGGCGCTTTCGAGATGCTGAAGAAGCATTTCGGGCAGGCGTAAGACAGCTGGCACATGCGGAGTCGAATCGTAAGGGGATGCTTGCTTTTCGTTGTTTTCATCGCCGCAGTCGCGGTGTCATGGATCGCATTCATGACCGCGATGCCGGGTCGATCCTACCGCGAATCCTTGCCTCCACTTTCTCCTCAGGAGTTGGAGAGCGCGGCCAACCTCAAGAAGCATGTTGTGTACCTGGCGGGCACGATTGGTGAAAGAAACGTCATTGCATATCAGGCTCTGGAGCGCACCCGCCAATACATCGAAGATTTTCTAAGCCGCGAGGGTTATCAGGTGCGCTCTCAGGAATACGTTGTGCAGATGAAGAAAGTGAGGAACCTAATCGTTGAAATCTCAGGAGCTAGCCGGCCTAACGAGATCGTGGTCATCGGCGCGCATTACGACACCGTGTACGATTGTCCGGGCGCCGACGACAACAGCAGCGGAGTAGCGGCGCTGCTGGAGTTGGCGCGGCTGTTTAAGTCCACACGTCCCTCACGCACGCTGAGATTCGTAGCTTTTGTGAACGAAGAACCGCCCTGGTTTCAGACCGGGGACATGGGTAGCCTGGTCTATGCCCGGCAGGCGCGCAAACTCAATGAGAACATCGTGGCTGCAGTATCGCTTGAGACCATCGGATGGTACTCGGACAAGCAAGGAAGCCAACAGTATCCTCTCGGATTCGGATTGCTCTACCCCTCCAAGGGTGATTTCATCACCTTCATCGGCAACGTTTCCTCGCGCCACTTGGTTAGGCAAGCGGTTGGAGCCTTCCGGGAGACAACCAAGTTTCCATCAGAAGGCGCTGCGGTGCCTACGGCAATTCCTGGCATCGGTTGGTCGGATCACTGGTCTTTTTGGAATCAGGGCTATCCTGCGATCATGGTCACTGATACTGCGCCGTTTCGCAATCCGAACTATCACATGCCTGATGACAAACCAGAGACACTCGACTACGAAAAGATGGGACGAGTCGTGCGAGGCTTGGAAAAGGTGGTGGGCAAGCTGGGAAGATAGTTGCGGAACTCGGCGGTATCAGCACCACGTTTTGGATGCAATGAACTCTCTTGTGGCACAGCCGGCCCCGGCTGTGACTGTTTTGAAACAAAGCCACCGGCGAGGGCGCCTCCACCCCGCCACGCGAAGCGCGTGTCGGGGACCCCGGCGCCGGTGCCACATGATTCTCGACCAGCCCGGAGTTGGTGCAACTGTTGGTCAGCCGTTATACTGAGTTCATGTCGATCTTTCGCGATATCGCCGGCATCGCCAAGGGAATGTCCGTCACGTTGCGCGAGATGTTTTCGCCCACAGTCGTAGAGAACTACCCCGATGGGCCCGGACCCATGAAGGGTGCGGTGTTTCAGGAGCGCTTCCGCGGCCTGCACGTCTTGCAGCGCGACGAAAACGGCCTGGAAAAATGCGTGGCTTGCTTCCTGTGCGCAGCGGCCTGTCCATCCAACTGCATCTACATTGAGGCTGCGGAGAACACAGCGGAGAACCGCATCAGCGGCGCCGAGCGTTACGCCAAGGTTTACAACATCGATTACAACCGCTGCATCTTCTGCGGCTATTGTGTCGAGGCTTGCCCCACGGATGCCATCACCCACGGCCACGGTTTTGAGTTGGCCACTTTCAATGCCAGCAATCTGGTCTATCGGAAAGAAGACTTGCTGGTCAAGGTCGAGCCGGCAAAAGTCAGCTGAAACAAGTCGCCGAAATCCCACGGAATCGTTAACAGAAGCCAACCTTCAGGAATCGCCTGGCAGCCTGCAAGCTTCTCAGTGCTGGACTCAGAGGAGTTCTGTGGTGACGTCATCCCAAGAATTGCCTCAGCGGCTAAAGCCGACAGTCTTGTGGCTCTGGACGCAGGCCTGAAGGCCTGCTCCACCCGGTGGTGGGACACAGATTCGGAATTCCGCTTCCACACAAGTTTGCCCGATCACGCGCGATCTCGTTGCGATGACGGCGATCGCGGCGATTCCTTCACGGTTTCTGTGTCGGCCTGAGCAGAATCTCACTGGCAAAAGAATTTGGCGATTGTGTGACCAGCATGATGACGGCGTGGGCTACGTCCTCCGGCTGCAGCATCTTGCCCGGGTTTTTGCCTTCGTGGGGCCCGAGTTCAGTATGCGTGGAGCCGGGGCAAATGACCGAGACTCGGATATTGTGCCCACGCAGCTCTTCTGCAACGGAGTAGGAGAGTCCGTTCAAACCCCACTTGGATGCCGCATAAGCCGCTCCGTTGGGCAGGGCGTTCTTGCCGGCAAGCGAGGAGATGTTGATGATGTGTCCGCCCTTGCCGGCGATCATCATGGTCGCGAAGGCGCGAATCGTGTAAAAGACGCCGCGCAAATTGGTGTTGATCACGGCGTCCCACTTGTCCACGGGCATGGTGTGCAGAGGGCCGCCAAATCCGCCAATACCCGCGTTGTTCACCAGGATGTCGAGCCGGCCGGAGCCAGTTTGGACTCGGGCCGCCAGCGCAACGACCGAGTTCCAGTCCGCAACGTCGCAAACCTGGGGTTCGCATCGCCCGCCCTCGGCGCCTATCTGCGAGGCCGTTTCCTGCAGCTGCTGAGCCGTGCGGCCGCATATGATGACCGTCGCGCCCAGGCCAGCGAGCCGGCGCGCGATGGCCGCGCCGATGCCCCGGCCGCCGCCCGTTACCAAAGCCGTCTTGCCCATAAGCTTCTGGTTGGACATGTCTGCTCCTTGAATTTACCCTGTTTTTCCGAACTTGCTCCCGTAATTGTAGGAGTTTTACCCCATCCGGCGGAGGGCAACGCGCACAGAAAATCGTGCATCGGGATAACGGCAAACAGAGACTTTGCATCTGAACAGTAAACCGTCATTTTTATGGCCGCCGCTTGCCCAGGAGAGGGGTTCCTCTTTTATAATCCGGGACTCAGATCCCAGTTGAAGTCGGACCGGCCGGTAACGGCCGGAGGGAAAGGGCCGTCCGTACCTCCCTATAAATTTGGCAGTCCTAGATGATGAAGGAGAATCCAATGAGAAAACTGCTCGTCACCTTCGTGTTTGTGCTGGTGGCACTGATGATGGTCCAAGCTGGTGCCCAGCAACCCGCCGCCGATTCGCAGGCCAACGTCCCCGCTAACCAGAAGGTGATTAAGGATCCGGCCGAGTACAACGCGTACATCACCGCGTTGAACACGCAGGACCCGGCGCAGAAGGCTGCCGCTATGGACGCGTTTGTGAAGCAGTATCCCCAGAGCATCGTGAGAGTGGATGCCCTGGAGCAAGCGATGGCGGCCTACCAGCAAGCCGGCAATCAACAAAAGGTGCAGGAGACCGCGAACCTGATCCTGCAGGACAATCCCAACAACGTGCGCGCGCTGGCGGTCATCGTCTTTTTGGAACGCCAGGGAATCAAGGATGCAGCCACCGGGGCGAAGGCACGGGCTGACGCCGAGCGGGGCTTACAGGAACTGACTAACTGGAAGAAGCCGGAAGGCCTCACCGATGCCGATTTCGAGAAGTTGAAGACCCAGATGAGCAATATCTTTGCTGGTACAGCGGCGTTTGGTGCGTTGCAGCAGCAAGACTATGCCGCTGCCAGCAAGTTCTATGAGCAGGCCTTGAAGGTCGACCCCAATGATCTGGCGAACAATTACCAGATGGCGATCTCGCTTCTGCAGGCGAATCCGATGAATCCGCTCGGCTTCTGGTACGGCGCCAAGGCGCTGAGCATTGCGCAAACCGGGAATCCCCAGGCGTTCCAGGCCTGGTCGCCTTACTTTCTCTCGCGTTACAAGAAATATCACGGCAACACCGATGACTGGACCCAGCGGATCGCCACGGCAGCCAAGCAAACCGCTCCACCGGCGGATTTCGTAGCCAGCATCCCGCTGGCGCCCACGCCATGTGACCTGGCCGCACAAGCGGTGCAGCAGAATAGCCCGGACTCCCTCTCTTTCAGCGACTGGGAACTGGTGCTGAGCTGCCGCGATAAGAGTCCCGCTAACAAAACCGCGGCTGACCAGGTTTGGCAAGCCATCCAGGCAAAGGAAAAGGGCGGAGAAGCGAAGCTGAAGATACCGACCAAGGTGATTTCCGTTCCTGACGCCAACACGCTCGAACTCGCTGTTAGCGAGGACAACCAAACAGCCAACAAGGCGGACCTACGGGTCACCATGGATAAGCCGATGACGAAACCACCTGCGGTAGGTACGAGCCTCGACATCATTGGCGTCATCTCTGAATACACGCCGGACCCGTTCATGTTCACCATGACCAAGGGTGAGCTGCCGGCGCCCGCCAAAACGCCAGTAAAGAAAACGCCGGCGCGTAGACCAGGAGCCACAAAGAAGAAATAGTCGAAGTCTTAAGGAAACAGAGAACAGGCAGCACCTCACGGGCTGCCTGTTTTTTTAGGGGGCCGTTGAGTTGGGCCACGATGTTAATGGTATGACCGGCTGCCCTTTTTTATTCTCCCAGCATGAGGCGCTGGATGGAACTCGCGTGGCCGCTGGAGGAATCGCACTCGATCAACGCGGCGCAAAAGCGGGGATCGCCCTTAGCAGGCTCGAATCGCCCGGGAAGGCCGGTCAGAAATCTCTGCAGTACTTGTTCCTTCTGCACGCCGATCACGCTGTCGTAAGGCCCGGTCATGCCGACGTCAGTCTGATAGGCAGTGCCGTTCGGCAGAACACGGTTATCGGCCGTGGGCACGTGCGTATGCGTGCCCAGTACAGCGGTCACGCGGCCGTCAAGATACCAGCCCATGGAGATCTTCTCTGATGTGGCTTCTGCATGGAAGTCCAGGATCACTACTTTGCTGCTGATGGTCGCAAGCAGGGCATCGGCTTTGCGAAAGGGGTCGTCGTTGTCCTGCATGAACACTCGGCCTTGGAGATTCATGACGGCATAGCGCTGGCCTTTTTTCGTCGCGCCCTCGTACAAGCCGGTGCCGGGAACGCCCTGCGCGTAGTTGGCCGGGCGCAACACGCGACGGACGCGTCCGCTTTCGTCGCCGTTCGCGGAGTTGAAATAGTCCACGATTTCGCGCTTGTCCCAGATGTGGTTGCCGGTGGTGAGCACCTCGCAGCCCAGGTCAAACAGTTCGTTGGCGATGGACGGCGTCAAGCCAAAGCCCCCGGCGGCGTTCTCCGCGTTGGCGATCACCAGGTCAACCTGGTTGTTATCCACCACGTGCGCCAGGTGGTCATGGACGATCTTGCGCCCGACACTCCCGAAAATATCGCCGATGAATAGAACCTTCATGATCAATCTTTGATAGTAACAGCAATCAGCAACCAGCCTTCAGCTACTTCCGAAGTCCCGATCCCGCTCAGCGGGAGAGGGATCCATATGATCTTTGACGTTCTGCAGGTTAATGATCACGGATGTTCCCAAGGGTAGCGGTATAAAGTTTCCGGCACACGGCCGGGTGCCTTCGGAAGGTATCTCATCCCCGCGATTCTGGACGATGATATGGATCCCTCGCTGCTGCTTCGGGATTTCAGAAGAAAGGCCGACTCTATTCGCCTACCAGCTCGACAGTTGTCAGAAAGTCGTAATTACCGGAAGGACTCACCTGAATGTTCTTCACGCGCCGGGAGTGGACCACCACGTTATCGAAGTACCACAGGTTGATGTAGGGCAGGTCGTGGGCCAGGACCTGCTGCACTCGGGCGTAAATCTGCCTGCGTCTTTCCTGGTCCAGGGTGGCGCGACCCTCATCAATCAGCCGGTCGATCTCCGGGTTCACGTAGTAACTCCGGTTGGCGTGCTTGGGAGGGAAGCTCGACGAGTGAAAAGCATAATAGAAGATGTCAGGATCTTCGTTGCCGCCGATCCAGCGCAGCGAGTAGAGCTGGAACGATCCCTTGTTTACGTCGGAGTAGAACGTGGCAAACTCAAAGCTTCGGATGTCGAGCGCGATTCCGACCTTCCGCAGTTGCTGCTGGATCACCGCTGCCATCAGGCGGCTGCTCTCTGCCGATGTCGAGATCTTCATGAGAAGGTGAAAGCGAATACCATCCATCGCTCGCGGATAGCCGGCCGCATCCAGAATCGAGTTGGCTTCAGCGGGATCGTAAGCGTACTGCGGCAGGTTGCTCGCATACGCCCAATGCTGTGGCGGCAGAACGCTGTCGGCAAGCCGGCCTTCGCCGCCAAAGAGATACTCGAGAATCGATCTGCGATCAATAGCATGAGCCAGGGCGTGGCGCACGCGAACATCCTTCAGCACAGGATCACGTAAGTTGAACGCCAGATACGCCAGGACCGTGCCCGGCTGCTCTTCCACCGCAAGCTTCGGGTCGCGACGCAGCGTACCTACGGTGTCCGCACTCAACGATTGGCTCGGAGCAATGTCGGCGCTGCCCTTGCGCAGCTCCAGGGCGCGCGTGGTCTCATCCGGCACTACGGCAAAGCGAACCCGGTCAACACGGGCGCGCTCACCCCAGTAACTGTCATTGCGGTCGAGGACTACTTGGCTGTCCGGATCGTTGCGCACAAAGCGGAACGGACCGGAGCCAATGGGGTTGCCGCTGAACTGCTTGTTACTGCCCAACGGCACAATGCCGAATGCGCCCTCCGACAAGTTGTAGAGAAGAGTGCCGTCCGGTTCCGAGAGATGAATCACCAGCGTGAAGTCATCGGGCGCGTCCACCCGGTCGATCAACTTGTAGGTCGTGGTCTTGAGCGTCATGAGCGACCCGTCGCGGACGGTGTCGAGCGTCCACTTGACGTCGCGCGCGGTCAAGGGGCGGCCGTCGTGGAAGCGAATGTCACGGCGCAGGTGGAAGATGTAGGTGCGTGGATCGGGGATCTCCCAGCGCTCGGCCACCCATGGGCGCATGTTGAAGTGTTCATCACGGCGCACCAGCGAATCAAAGATCAGCTCGTCAATGCGCTCGGACTGCGCGTCCGTGCCGATGCGAGGATCGAGATTGGTCGGGCTGAACTCAATGACCATCACTACGGTGTTGGGCGCGGGCGGATGGGAACAGGACAGCGCGCTGCAGCAAAGAAGAAAGACCGGCAACCACCAAGGACACGAAGTAACACGAAGGAGTTTTGTTCTTGTTGGCTGAGACCTTTGTGTACCTTTGTGTCCTTTGTGGTTAAACATATGAAATCTTTCCGAGCACGGCTGGCCGTGCGGCGCCCGTGGCCGACGGAATGTTGCCCGGCCGGCGATGCCATGTCTGATACGCCAGCAGGGCGAAGGCTACGGCTTCTTTTGCCTGGCTGGGAAGCCCCAGGTCGTCGGAGCGGCGCAGGCTCAGGCCCAGGCGTGATGTTTCTTCCGCCAGCATGAACATCAGCGTCGTGTTGTCGCTTCCGCCGCCGGAGACGATGTACTCGCGGTAGGTTCCATGCGGCAGCACAAACCTCTTGATGGCATCGCCGATGGATCTGACGGTGAGCGCCGTAACCGTGGCAACCAGGTCAGCTTTCGCGGCGCGGTTACGCCGCTTGAGCAGAGCTTTCACGTAGTCACGTCCAAACTCTTCGCGCCCTGCGGTCTTGGGTGGACGCCTTTTGAAATAAGGAGCCCGCAGCAACTCTTCAAGTAATGGTTGAAGTACGGTCCCTTGCCGGGCAATCCGGCCGTCCTGGTCGTAGGACTTGCGAAACAAGGATTGCACGAGTTGGTCGATGACCATGTTGCCGGGGCCTGTATCAAAGGCGAGCACCTCACCTGGTTGGGCGGCGGCAGGGATCGCGGTGAGGTTGGCGATACCGCCGATGTTTTGCACGATGCGCCCCACGCGATGATCGCGAAACAGCGCGTAGTCGAGAAACGGGACCAGCGGGGCGCCTTTGCCGCCTGCAGCCATGTCCGCGGGACGAAAGTCGGAAACCACTGGAACCCCGAGGCGCGCGGCGATCGTCGAGGCCTCGCCCGCTTGCCAGGTGCACGCGATCTTTCGGCCGCAGTACTTCGCGGCCTCGCCTTGGTGGTACAGGGTCTGGCCATGGCAGCCGACAAGATCGAGCTGTCGCATGCGTGCGCTGCGCCGCGTGTGCTCCACGGCTTCAGCATAGAGTTCTCCTAAAAAGAAATTCAGGCGGGAGAGCTCGGCGACGCTGGCGCGTCCGGCGTTCATAGCGCTCAGCACGGCGTCTCGAACGGCGCGCGGGTAAGGAAAATGTTCGTGGCCCAATAACTCAAATCCCAAGCCGGAGTCTTCAGGCAGACCCTTGCCGGCGGCGATGCGGACCAGAGCCACGTCGATTCCGTCGGCCGAAGTTCCGCTCATGATGCCGGCCACGATCAAGCAGGCACCTCAGGAGAAGTGCGTGAAATGGTTTCCGACGCCGTCAGTTCAGAGAAACGTCCCATGATCGCCTTGAGGTGCTCAACCACTTTGGCCTTGGGCTCGGCAGCGAAGCCGCGTAGTTCTTTGGCGCGCTTCTTGAAAGCCATGACACGCCGGGCGGCCTGCGCTACGTGCGCGGCGAACTTGCGGTCACGGCCAGCCTGAACCAGCACGGCTTCATGAGCGCGCTCAACGAGCTCGAGGTTATGGCAGATCAGAAACATGTCTGCTCCAGCGCGCAAGGTTTCTACCGCCACCTCTTCGATCGGGCCTGCGGCCAGGACGCCGCCCATCTCCAGGTCGTCGGAAATGATGAGGCCGCGATAGCCAATCTTGGCGCGAAGAATGTCCTGGATCCATTTTTTTGAAAGTGAAGCCGGAAGGCTGTCTTTTGTCACGCTCGGATAGCAGGCGTGGGCCACCATCACGAAAGGAATTTGGCGCTTCAGCTCACGGTAGGGAAGCAGGTCCTCAGCCCAGAGTTTCTTCCAGGGTTTATCGATAGAAGGAAGTTCGTGGTGGGTGTCCAGATTGGCCTCGCCCAGCCCAGGAAAGTGCTTGCCGCATCCCAGGATCCTCGCCTCTTTGAGACCCCGAAGAATCTCTTTGGCATAGGCCACGACTTTTTTGGGATCAGCGGAAGCGGTTCGCGAAGTGAGCACGGAACGCGATGGCGGCAAGCCGAGATCGAAGACGGGAGCAAAGTCAGTATTGAAGCCGAGAGCGCGGGCTTCCAGACCAAGAATATTACCGTGCATGCGCCACAGCTTGCGGTTGCCGGTAGCGAAGACAGTCTCAACCGAGGGCGCGGGGGCAATGACATTTTTGAGGCGGTCCACGGTGCCGCCTTCGAGATCAACGCACAGGAACAAGGGCTCAGTACACGTGTCTTGCGCATCGCGCAGGAGTTTCCACGTTTGGCTGGGCGACTCGATGTTGCGGGCGAACAGAATCACGCCGCCGGGTTGGATGGCCGATAGCGCACCGCGCAGATGGCCGCCTATCTCCAGGCCATCAAAGCCGAGAATGAGCAACTGGCCGACTTGTTGAAGCAAGTCGGCTGCGGATGTTTTCGACATTCTTACCGATTCTACAGGGTGAGAGCCGTAGGGTGCGTTGGCTGGTGGAGGCCCACTTCGGCGCTGGGCGGCCGGAACGTGGTCTTCGTCCCCCAAGGGGCTTTTTCGACCTGGGAGTATCTGATTTTCTTGGCTTCCAGCCGCTTGAGGTAGGCTTCGAGGTCGTCGCACATCAGGTAGCGTACTGCTCCCAGCAGGCTGCGCTCTCCGTGGACCAAGCTTCGGCTTTCGCCTTCGGTCGGATGAAGCGCGGCTTCGGCGGGAGGCAGCTTGAAGATCAGCCAGCTGTTGCCGGCGTCGACGAAAGGGAATTCCAGGACGTCGCGGAAGAAAGCGCGATCAGCTTCGGGATTATCGGTGTAAAGCAGAACGTGAGCGCCGATAAGCATGGCGAGGGTTCAACATTGGGAACGAGCGGCGCCCGAAAGACCAGTTATCCTCCACTCGAAGCCGACCCTGCCTTGTTCTCTATCCTACTCGATCGCCCGTCTTCGTCTTGCTGTTCGTCATCGAACGACATTGATTTCTTAATTCGGGAGGTAATCGCTGAGCTGATAGCAGTCACAAGTCCAGTGGCCAGGGCGAAATAAACATTCTTCAATTCGACGAGGTTCACGTGGCCGCCAACAATGTAGATCAGGCCGTACGGCAGAAAAGCTGCCAACAGTCCAACAATAATCGGCACGAGGATGAGCTTGAGGTTCCGCAGCATGATGAACATGAGGTGGTAACTCGCAATAAGACCCAGTTGGATGACAACGAGTCCAATCAAGAAACCTCTATACCACGGCAAAACGGCGTGAATACTGGAGTGCTGGAATAAGGCGTTCATCAACAAGACGATGCCAACGAGAATGAGGCCCAAAACGGTGTTATGGACGGCAGCGGCCACCAGCCAAGTGGAAAAGTAACGCTGAATCTCGGTGAGGTAGTTTTTGTTAATTGTTATCTTCGTTGGCCGTAAAACGAGACCAGAGAGTTCTTTGAGCCGGTTTTTCAAGTTCTCCGGTGCTCTCGGTTCAATCGGCGAGTCGACCAATTGGACCTCGGCGATCTGATGCGCGTGAAAATTGAACAAGACCAAGCAGACGAGCAATCCCAGAAACAAACCTGCCTGAATAACTGTTAGTAGGTTCGTATGAGCATCCAGGAACCGCAGTAGGAGATACAGCATCACAATCTGGGCGGTACTCATGATGGGGACAACCAAGCGAGCGACGGCTGGCAACTTTAACAACTCCATTCTCAGGTCAAAATTCTCTTCCGCGAGAGCATCGCCATAAGTGATGGACCTGCCTGCGCTCATCTTGATCACGATTGCCAGAATCTCCTTTTGCCAGATCTCCGACCACCGCGTTTCAAACTCTGCAGCTGATACCGCTTCGTTGTCCTCGGCAAGCAGGTCCTGATAGCGCGTCTTCAGCGACCACTCCGTGATTTCGCGATCAATCCGTCCGATGGCCCTAGCCTTTTCCATATCAGCAGCTGCGAATTGAAGCTTCTTACCTTGCGAACATCTAATGGCAGCAAACAGGATGCCACGGGCTGTGCCGCCAAGCTTTCCGAATGCGGGCGGCCCAAACACGAGCCTGGTCAGAAATGAGTCCAGGAAGCGGACAAGAACAAAAGCCCAGATTAACATCAGCAAAAACAAAATGACGCTTATGGAAATGCGAAAGGTGACACTCGCCGAGTGCGCGCGTGCCGCGTGCGTGAAGATGAGGGCAAGCAAGATCGTGGACCCAAAGCCGACTACTGCCGAAGAGATGGGATTGACAAACAGGAAGGCCAGGGTAAACCCGAGACCGCGTTGCAGGCGATCTAGGAACGGTACATCTGACTTGATCCCGAGACCTCTGATTTCGCGCACATAGCCTCCTTTTGCGATCTCGCCCTAAGCAGGTCACGTTCGGTAGTGCCACTGTGTCTGAAATTCCCCAGAGAAATCCAGTCCGTTATAACACGTCAGCCTGCTATTCGATCGTCTGAAAATCCAGATTGGATCCTCGCCCTTTGCTACATTTTGGTTTTCAGCTTCCGAAGTAATTAAATGCCTCGATTGCCGTTAGGCGATCGAGATCAGCTTCCGTCCGGACGCACTCGTGCACATCGTGATGCAACTTGAAGCCTTGTTACGCGAATCCTAGATTTTGTAACTCCATTCAAACCAAGTCAGGTGAAGCGTGCCTGATGACTGGCTGAGTTCACGCTCGCTTGTATCCTAAATTTCGAGGTGAAAAAGATGACCTTAGATTTTCGCAAGCTTGCATTGCTGATGGCATTCAGCTTTGGCTTGGCAATGCTGACCGCCGCGGCGCAGCAACCGACAGCCCCGCAGAATCCTCCAGCTCAGGACCAAACGCAGCAGCAGCCCTCGGAGAAGCCGCCGCACGTTGATGCGGAACCGAATCCGGAGGACAGAAAGCTCGAGCAGAGCATTCAAGGGGACCTGCAAAAGGATCCGCACATGGCCTTTTCCAGAGTCAGGGTGCATGTAACCGATACGGAGATTATTCTATCGGGGACGGTTTTGACGAACACGGCCAGAGACCAGGCGGCGCAGGCCGCCACGGACCATGCCGCCGGACGGAAGATAATCAACCGGATTCGAGTGAATCCCAACGTCCATCCGGGTCCAGGTCTCTAACAGTTGAATCGAGGGGTGATCATTCCATCCCTTGTTTCAACGCATGCAGCAGGTTCAAAGCCTCGAGTGGCGTGAGGTCGTTGAGGTCGGCTTCCTTCAGCCGGTCCACGATTTGTTGCGATAGAGGCGTGAACATGGTGAGCTGGACGGAGGAATGTTCATCACTGGCGCCAGGCGAGAGGTGCGCTGTGGCCTGGTGCTCCGCGTTCTCGTGTTCGTGGAGGACCTCGCGAGCTCGGGCAATCACGTCCGGCGGCAGACCGGCCAGCTTGGCCACTTCAATCCCGTAACTACGGTCGGCGGGGCCAGGTTCGACTTTGCGCAGAAAGACGATTCCGCCGGCATTCTCCTTCACTGAGACATGAAAGTTCTTCACGCCCTCCAGACGGTCGAGTTCGGTTAGCTCATGGTAGTGCGTGGCAAAGAGAGTCTTGGCGCGGCTCGTGGAGTGAATGTACTCAACCACCGCCCAGGCGATGGCCAAGCCATCGTAGGTCGCGGTGCCGCGTCCGATTTCATCGAGCAGCACCAGAGAGCGGCGCGTAGCGGTATTGAGGATGGCGGCGGTCTCCGTCATTTCGACCATGAAGGTCGAGCGCCCGCGGGCCAGGTTGTCCGACGCGCCGATACGGGTGAAGATGCGGTCCACGACCGGCAGCCGCGCCGAGCGCGCGGGGACGAAGCCACCCATCTGGGCCATCAGCACGACCAGGGCGGTCTGGCGCAAATAGGTGGACTTGCCGCCCATATTCGGCCCCGTCAGGAGCAGAATGGCGTGGGTGCCCGCGTCCATGTAGAGGTCGTTGGGGACAAAGCGGTCGTTCGAGCCGGTCAGCTCGCTGAGCTCCAGCACCGGATGGCGGCCTTCGATGATTTCCAGGACGGCTTTTGCGGCGGAATCGGCTTCGACAAATTGCGGGCGACAGTACGCGCGGTTCTGAGCGATAAAAGCCAGGGAAGCCAGAACGTCCACTTCAGCGAGCGCGAGCGAAGTCTGCCGGATGCGGCGGGCCTCGCCGGCGATCACGCCGCGCAACTCTGCAAACAAACGCCGCTCGATCTCTACGATCTTCTCCTGGGCATCCAGCACTTTAGCTTCGTATTCCTTGAGCTCGGGCGTGGTGAAGCGTTCTGCGTTGACCAAAGTCTGTTTGCGCTCATAATCAGCCGGTGCATGGTGCAGGTTGGCCTTGCTGATCTCCAGGTAATAGCCGAAGACCGAGTTGAACTTGACCTTCAGGGATGCGATTCCGGTGCGCTTGCGCTCCCGCTCTTCAATCTGCGCGATGTATTGCTTGGAGTTGCGCGCCAGATTACGCAGCTCGTCCAGCTCGGGATCGACTCCGGGCTGGATCACCCCGCCATCGCTGAGCGTGAGCGGCGGCTCGGGCACGATCGTGCGATCGATGCGTTCCCGCAAGTCGGAGAGATCGTCGAGCAGCGAGTGTAGAGCAACGAAACGCGCGGATTTCAATCGCGACAACGCGGCTTTGATCAGCGGCGTGCGGTTCAAGCTCGCGCAGAGCGCCAGGACATCGCGCGGGTTCGCGGTCTCGAGCGTCACACGGCTGAGCAGCCGCTCGACGTCGAGCACCCCGCCCAGCGCTCGGCGCAGCTCCTCGCGAGCCACGAAATCTTTCACGCCGGCTTCAACCGAATCCAGGCGTTGGTTGATCTCCTCGGTGTGAATCGACGGCCGGAGCATCCAGGAACGCAGCAGGCGCTTGCCCATCGGGGTTAGCGTGGCGTCGAGTGCGCGGAAAAGCGTGACCTCGTTGCCGGCCCCCGCGAAGAGCGGTTCGGTCAGCTCCAGGTTTCGCGTTGTGACAGCGTCGAGCGCCAGGTATTCCTGGCGGTCGTAAAATCCGATGCGGTCCACATGCTGGAGCGTGCCACGCTGCGTGGAGCGGACGTAGTGAAGAATCGCGCCTGCGGCGGTGGCCGCCGCAGGTTTGCCCTGCAGGCCAAAGCCTTCGAGCGAGATCACTCCGAGCTGGTTTTCGAGCAGCGGTACCGCGTAGTCGGCGGAGAAGACCCAATCCTCGAGAGGTGTTTCCGTAAAGCGAGTACGCTCTGCGCCAACTCCCAGACGGGACAGGTCGCCACTCTGGTGGAACGCAGGCGGCGCGCTTTGGATTGCGGAGTCCGTGCCGGGGCCGTTCGATTGAGCCGCGGCGTTCATAGGCGGGCGATCGAACAAGGGCAGGGAACTGGGATAGAGCACTTCCCGCGGCCGCAACTGCTGCAGTTCTTCCAGGACGCGGCGTTCAGCCTCGAGGCCGTGGAATTCGGTGGCGCGAAACTCGCCGGTGGAGAGATCAAGTGCCGCCAGCCCCACGCCGCCGGAGGCACGGGCCAGCGCGGCGAGAAAGTTGTTGTCCTCTGAGCCGATCGAACCATCGAGCGCAGTACCCGGGGTGAGCACGCGCGTGACCTCGCGTCGCACCAGCTTCTTGGCGAAACGCGGGTCTTCCATCTGATCGCAGATCGCGACCTTGAAGCCCTTGCGCAACAACTTTGATAGATAGTTCTCGGCTGCATGGTAGGGCACGCCACACATGGGAATGGCCTGGTCTTTCTCTTTGTTGCGCGAGGTGAGGGTAATCTGGAGCTCGCGCGCGGCAATCACGGCGTCTTCGAAGAAGAGTTCGTAGAAA
>Ga0126379_10000478_pt1 | contig 22142 bp, 16 predicted proteins | sample PanSoiMetPlot_24_FD_92640 | JGI IMG/M metagenome (GOLD analysis project Ga0126379, IMG submission 92640) | Tropical forest soil microbial communities from Panama - MetaG Plot_24 | ecosystem: Environmental > Terrestrial > Soil > Tropical forest > Bulk soil | place: Panama | collected 2016-02-17
AGCTCCTCGAGCTTCTCGATCTTCTTGTCGAGAGTCATCCCTCTACAGGACGATCCCGCGCTGCTCGGCGAGCTTGCGGCGGATGCGGCGGAAGAGCTCCTGGCCGTCCACCCGGCCGGAGGCGATCTCGTTCCTGGCGGACTCCATCATGCGGCGCGCTTCCTCGTCCAGGGTCCGCTCCTTCTCCGCTTCGTCGGCCAGCGCCGCGAGGACCGTCTGCCGGAGCACGTCGGGAGCGCGCTCGTCGAAGAGCCTGCGCGCCGCGATTCCCCGCGCCGTCCGCACCGCGATGAACTCCTTCTTCGTGTCGGCGAGGCCCATCGTTCGGAGGATGTTAATACAGGGACATAATCCGGCCCGGATGGAGTTGGACACGGCGCTCGTCGCTCGCTGGCTCGAGCCTCTCGCCCGGAGGCCCGAGGAGATCGCGGAGATCTTCGCCGAGACGCGGCGCGAGGCGTCGGTGGACTGGGTGGACGGCCAGTCGAGCGAGGTCCGGACGCAGAGGACGGAGGGCGTCTCGGCCCGATGGCGTCGAGGGACGAGGCAGTGCCTCGCCTTCGTCTCCCGCCGCGACGAGGAAGCGGCGCGCGACGCGGTGAGGGCCGTGCAGCGCGAAGCCGGCGTCTCGACGATGCCCGTGCGTCCGGTGCGCCCCCGCGAGGCGGCCCCGGAGGAGGAGGAGCCGCACGCCCTGGAGCGGTGGGCGAGGAGGCTTCCGGCGATCCTGGCGCGCCACGCTCCCCGGCACCGGCTCCGTTGGACGCTTCGCGAGATCGACCGGCAGCTCATCCCGCCGCGGGGCGCGGCCGCCTCCTTCTCGCGCCGGCTGCTCTCGCTGGAGGGAAGCTTCACGGCGGCCTCGCGCCGCGGTGACGAGACCCGCCGGTTCTCCTTCCACGCTCCCCTCGCCGATGCGACCGGAGACGAGCTGAAGTCGGCGCTCGCCAGGGCAGCGGAGCCCCGCGACACCGCAAACCCGTGCGGCGACGGCGAGACCGACGCGGTGCTCGCCGGCGGATGCGCCGCTGTCCTCTTTCACGAGATCCTGTCGCACCCGCTCGAGTCCGGCGTCGAGTCCCCTCTTTCGGGCCTCGAGCAGGCGAGGCTGGCGCCGTCCGAAGTCGAGGTCCGCGACGACCCGGGCCGGCTGGACCTCTTCGGCGGCTACGAGCGCGACGACGAGGGGACAGCGCCGAGGGCCGTCAAGCTCCTCGACGCCGGCCGTCTGGCGGGACGGATGACCGACCGCTCGCACGGGCCCGCGCCGTCCAACGGACACTCGCGCCGGGCGGGACCGGAGGACGCCCCGCTGCCGCGCGGCTCCAACGTCATCGTCGCGCCGGGGCCGGCCACGTCCGAGGAGATCACACGGCGCCTGGCCGCCGGTCTCTGGATCGAGGAGATCGACGGAGGCTCCGTCGAGCTCGCGAGCGGCCGTTTCCGCCTGCGCTTCCCGAGGGCGCGGCGCGTCCGCCGCGGCCGGCTGGCCGACGAGTGCGGAGGTGGATTCCTCTCGGGAGAGATCCTGCCGGTGCTCTCCTCGATCGATCCGGCGCTGGGACGCGAGCAGCGTCCCTACCGGGCGCTCGGCTGGTGCGCGCGGGGCGGCCTCGTCGTCCCGATCCAGGGGTGCGCGCCCGACGTGCTCGTCCGTCGCCTGCGGGTCCGGGCCATCGCGTGAGCCGGCGGTGAGCGGAGAGACCGAGCGTCTCTCGGAAGAGCTCGAGAGGCTCGCCCCGGGCCAGTGGGAGCTCTACGAGAAGGCCGCGGAGTCACGGGAGCTCGACTCGGCCGCGGGCGAGCGGGCGATGGTCTCCCGCCGTGATCGCGGATGGGCGGCGCGGTGGTGGGCGGGAGGCGGACCGCGGTTCGCGTGCGGCTCCTGCGCCGAGGAGCTTCCGCGGGCGATCGCCGAGGCCTCGCGCGTCGAGGCCGCGGCGGAGGATCCGCCGGCCTGGCCGTCGGCGAAGAGCGAAGGCGCCCGCACCGCTCCCGAGGCCGAGCCGCCGCCGGACCTCTTCGAGGAGATCCAGGGACGCCTCGCGGCGGAATCCCGCGGCGAGGCGGCGTTGAAGAGACTGACACTGCGTCGCGGGGCGAGCTCCATCCGGATCGTCAACGGGCGCGGGCTCGACGTCTTCTTCTCCACGACGGTGTACGACGGGATCGCCCTGGCGGCCGGGCGCAAAGGCGCTCGAGCCTGCGAGGGGCGCGCCGTATTCCGCTGGGACCGCGGGCCCGATCTCGACGGGCTGGCTCGCCGACTCGCCGATCGCGCGACTCTTCCGCTCTCGGACCGGGGCGCTCCGATCGACCGCGGCGAATGGCTGCTCGACCCGTCCGTTGCGGCCGCGCTGCTCGCGGCGGTCGCGCCCCTCTTCTGCGAGGAGACTCTTCCGAAGTGGGTCCATCGCCGCGACCTCTTCTCGCCGGGCGTGACCGTCGTGGACGACGCCTCCGCCGACGCTCATTACGACGGAGAGGGAACGGCGACACGGCGCCTCGTGGTCGTCGAGGGCGGCTCGCTCGCCTCGCCCCTGCGCGACCTGCGCTCGGCGCGGCGCTCCGGCTCCCCCGCGACCGGCCATGGCGTGCGGGCGTCCTACCGCGTGCCTCCCCGCTCCGGGCCAAGGAGGCTCTTCTTCGAGCACGGATCCCCCGCCCCGGCGCGGGAGCTCCTGGCGCGGGTCCGGCGGGGACTCTTCGCCGCGGCCCTGACCGCTCCGGCGCGGTTCGACTTCGAGCGGGACCGCTACGAAGTGGAGTTCACGGGCATCGTGGTCTTCGGCGGGCGGGCCGAGGGCGCGGTGGCGGGAGCGCTCGCGAAGGGGCGCATCTCGCAGCTGCTGCGCCGGCTAGCGGCCTTCTCGACGGACCGGCAGTTCTTCCCGATGCCGTTCCTGGTGGGCGCGCCCACCGTCCTCGTGGAAAGGTCAGAATTTGAGTGAGAAGAATTTGTGATTTGTGATTTGTGATTTGTGATCAGGGCATGAAGGATTTGTCAGTTCTAATCACCAATCACCAAATCTCTTCTCACTGTCCCGGGGTGGGAGTGGGCATCGGGCGCACAGGGCCGCCGGCGCTGCCCGGGCCGCCGACGTAGGGCGGGCGTCCCCCCGCGTCCGGAGTCGGGAGCGGAGGAGGCGTAGGATCGAAGGCTGGCTCCGCGGGCACGACGACGTCCGGCGCGGGCTCCGGGACCGCGGGCGCGGTGTGCCTCACGGGAGGCGCGGGACGGACCGGCGGCCGCTGAGACGGCGGGCCTGAGGGCGCGATCACCTGGACCGGAGTGGGCGGCGCGTTGTCGGGCGCCGGCGCGGGAGGCTTCAGGTCCTCGGAAGAGAGCGTGCGGTCCACGGGAAGCTTCTTGACGAGGCCCATGTCCACGTAGGCCGAGTCATGTGCCATCGTCGCCGTGGCGAGATCATTCTCGTAGTTCTTGAGCGACGCCAGATGGAGGAGCTTCGAGTCCACGACGAGCGGGTTGTACTTGACCAGGCGCATTTCGGGATCGATCTGGAACGCGCGCGCGTACTGCTCGATCGCCTTCTCGTTGGAGCCTTTCAGCTCGTAGAGGCGGCCGAGGCGGAAACGCGAGGGCGGGAATCCGCGGTTGCGATCGACGGAGTGCTCGTAGGCGGTGATCGCCTTGCCGAACTCTCCCTGCGTCTCGTAGAGCAGTCCCAGGTTGTAGGCGGCGAGGAAGTGATGCTTGTCGAGCTTCATGGCGGTCTCGTATTGCTCGCGAGCCTCCTTGGGAAACCGCCGGGCGGCGAGGAGGTTGCCGAAGTCGTTGTGGAGATCCGCGGAATCCGGGTTGGCGGCGACGCGCTTTTCCTGCTCGAGGATCCTGGCGTCCAGCGAATTCGCGGCGGGGTTCAGGTACTTCCGGTAGAACGGCTCCGAGTTCTTCTTGTCGGCGCCGAGAACGAATGTCGCGGCGACCGCGATCGCGGCGATCAGAAGCTTCTTCATGTTCCCAATCTCCATTGGACTCTCAGGTCGTGGTCTCCTTCGGCCTGGCCACAAGCCGGACCCGGCCGTCTCTTTCCGCGATGTCGAACTCGATCTCCTGGACGCCGAAATGCTGCGCGAGCTTCGCCCTCTCGAGCGCGAGGCGCTGGACGAACTTCTCGAAGTCCAGCCCCCTCACGTCTTCGCCATGCTCCAGCTTGGCCTTCCGGAATCGCTCGAAAAGGTCCCTCTCCGCGGACGATTCCGCGGAAGCGGCCGGTTTGCCGCCGTCCCGTTCTACGGAGCTCGCGGGCGGCGCGTTGGGCCGCGAGGGCGGCCTCTCGAGGCCCGCCCCGCTGATCCGGGTGAAATGGCCGTAGACGCCCGGCCGCTTGCCTGCTTCCTTCTCCGCCTGGAGGCGGTCCCAGCGCTCGCAGAGGGCGTTGTAGCGCCCCTGGAGCGTGGAGAAGCGGTATCGCTCGGCCGAGTTGTCCGGCTCCGACGTGCTCAGCCGCCGGATCTGCGCCCCGACCTTCCGGCGGATCTCCACCGGCGGCTTGGGAGAAGAGCCGTACAGAAAGGCGTCGTACTGCGCGTTCAGGCTCCGCAACGCGTCCTCCAGAGCCTGAAGCTCCTGCCCCCAGGCCATGGACCTATAGTAAGGGACGCAAGCCGTGAGCCGTAAGCCGTGAGTCGCCAAACCGCTGAAAAGCCAGCGAAGAAGCCGCGAAAAGCGGCCCGACCCCCGTCGATGGACGCGCTCCTGAAGCTGCCGCGTTCCGTCGAGATGGAGACCCGCTACGGTCGCGAGGCCGTGAAGGAGGAGCTCCGCAAGGCCATCGCCGCGGGGCAGGTCGAGCCCGAGGAGCTCGTCTCGAGGTCCTCCGAATCTCTCGAGCGCCGGTTCGCTCCGACCCTGGCGCGGGCGATCAACGCGACCGGCGTCCTGCTCCACACCAACCTCGGGCGCTCTCCCCTCTCGGCCGGTGTCCGCGAGGCCGTCTTCCGGGTCCTGGCCGGCTATTCGACGCTCGAGTACGACCCGGAGACGGGAGGACGCGGGCGGCGGCTCGACCACGTGCGGGCTGCGGCCAGAGATCTCTTCGGGGCCGGCGACGCGATCGCCGTCAACAACAACGCCTCGGCGATCTTCCTCTGCCTCTCGGCGCTCGCCCGCGGAAAGAGGGTCCTCGTCTCGCGGGGCGAGCTCGTCGCGATCGGCGGAAGCTTCAAGATCCCCGAGATCCTGGAAGCCTCCGGCGCCGCGCTCGCCGAGGTCGGGACGACCAACCGCACCACCATCGAGGATTACCGCAAGGCGATCCCGGGAGCGGCGATCCTGCTGACGGTGCACCCCTCCAACTACGAGATTCGTGGCTACACGCGCCGGCCCGCGCCGGAGGAGATCGCCGCCCTCTGCCGGGATTCGGGAGTACCGTGGATCCACGACCAGGGGACCGGCTGCGTCGAGCCGCTCGACGAGTTCGGGGTGCCGGGCGAGCCGACGGTCGCCTCGTGCCTGGCCGACGGCGCGGACCTCGTCACGTTTTCCGGAGACAAGCTCTTCGGCGGACCTCAGGCCGGCTTCGTGGTGGGCCGAGCGGACCTCGTCGCCGCGGTGGCCTCGCATCCCGTCGCCCGCGTGGTCCGTCTCGACAAGATGGCGCTGGCGGCGCTCGCCGCGACGCTCGCGGCGTGGAAGACCGGTCGGTGGCGGGACCTGCCGATCTACCGCGCGGCCGGCTCGCCTCTGCCGACGCTGGAAGCTCGGGGCGAAAAGATCCGAAAAGCGTTGGCGAAGTCCGCTCCCCGCCTGCGCCTCGCGGTCGTCGAGTCCACCGCGCTCTTCGGAGGAGGAACGAGCCCGGAAAAGCCCTTCCCCTCGCGCGCCGTCTCCGTGGCGCTCGACTCTCGAACCCCGGACAGCCTCGCCGGGAAGCTCCGCGGTCTCCGGCCGCCGATCGTCGCCCGCATCGAAGAGGACCGGCTTCTCCTCGACCTGCGCTCGATCCAGCCCGACGAAGACGCCCTCGTCGAAGAGGCCCTGACTCGACTGGAGCGAGAAACCGCTGGCTGATGAGAAAAGCCCCTCTCCTCGTCCTTCTCGCGGTCCTCGTCTCAATCGGCTGTCGGGCGAAACCCGAGCCGCAGAAACTGCCGCGCGCCAGGCACGATCTCTACAAGCCTCTCCCAACCCCCGCCGCGCCCCAGGCCGCCCCCGGCCACCCCACCCCCAAGCGCGCCCTGCCGGACTAGGCCGGCGACGCCATAAGGCGGGCGGGCGCAAGGGCCGCCCCTACTGGTCCAGGGAATGCTCTTTGAGTTTCGCTTCGAGGCGGCGGCGGGAGAGCTTCAAGGCTTCGGCGGCGGCGGTGCGGTCGCCGCGGGCGCGTTCGAGGGCGCGGGCGAGCCAGAGCCGCTCCGCCGACTTCGCGGCGCGCTCGCGGACCTCCTCCAGGGTCTCCTCGCCGGAGGGCGCGGGAGGCGCGGCGGGATCCGGCGAAAGGCGCAGGTGGCGCTCCTCGATGCGGCCGGACTCCGAGAGGATGATGGCCCGCTCCAGGCAGTTGCGCAGCTCCCGCACGTTGCCCGGCCACGAATAGCGGCGCATCCGCTCGCGCGCCGCCCCGTCGAGCTCCACGGACTTCTTCTTCAGCTCCCCCGGCAGGCTCGACAGGAACCAGTCGATCAGCGGATCGATGTCCTCAGGCCGGTCGCGCAGCGGCGGGATCCGGATCGGAAAGACCCGGACGCGGTAGAAGAGGTCCTCGCGGAAGAGCCGCTGAGCCACGAGCGACTCGAGCGGCCGGTTCGACGCCGTGATGATGCGCACGTCCACCGTGATGACGGCCGTGCCGCCGACGCGGTGGAACGATTTCTCCTGGAGGAAGCGAAGGAGCTTGCCCTGCGTCGTTGCCGAGAGCTCTCCGATCTCGTCCAAAAAGACCGTCCCGCCGTCGGCCAGCTCGAACTTCCCCAGCCGCCGCGCGCCCGCCCCGGTGAAGGCGCCCTTCTCGTGGCCGAAGAGCTCGCTCTCGAGCAGCGTATCCGGGATCGCGGCGCAGTTGATCGCCACGAAGGGCCGCCGGGCCCGCCCGGAGAGCCCGTGGATGGCGTGCGCGAAGAGCTCTTTGCCGGTGCCGCTCTCCCCTTCCAGCAGCACCGCGGCGTCCGTCCCGGCCACGCGCCGCGCCTCGGCCTGGACTTCCTTCAAGGCGGCCGAGCTGCCGATGATCGGCGGGATGTGGAGCGAACGCTCTTCGAAGAGAAGCACTTCGCGGCGCTTCGCACGCCGCTCGATGGACCGCGCGACGAGCAGCCGCAGCAGCTCCGGGTCCACCGGCTTGGTGATGAAGTCCTCGGCCCCGCGCTTCATCGCGTCCACCGCGGTCTCGATCGACCCGAACGCAGTCAGGAGGATCACCGGCAGAGTCGGGTCGAGCGAGCGCGCCGCGTCGAGCACGGCGAGGCCATCCGCTCCCGGGAGCCGCCAGTCCGTCAGGACCAGGTCCACGCTCCCGCCGGAGCGCAGGCGTTCGATCGCGTCGGTGCCGCTCGCCGCGCCCGCCACGCTCCATCCGTCCGCGCGCAGAGTCTCCTCCAGCATCGCGCGCAGGGATTCCTTGTCTTCCACGACCAGGATGGTCGCCATGACGGGTGGATTCTAGACGCGAGCCGTGAGCGGTGAGCCGTGAGCCGCGGCTGACTGCTTACGGTTCACGGCTTACGACTTGGGTTTGCTCGGGGTGACGAGGGGCTGAGGCTGGCTCTCCGGCGAGGACATGCCCGGAATGTAGCCGCGGTTCCCGTCGGCCGGAGGGGTCGTCGAGGCGGGAGCGGCCATGGGGGCGTAGAGGGTCCCCAGCCCGTAAGGCGTGGGGGCCTGCGTGGGGCTCGCCGCAGGGCGGTTGGCGGCCGCGCCCGAGGCGGTCCCCGGGGAGGCCGCGGGAGCGGGCGCGGCCGGAGCGACCCACTGCGGCGAAAAACGAAGGGACGCGGACACCTTCTCCCCGATCGGGATTGTCACGGAGAAGGAGACGGTGGCCCCCGATGCGATCATCCCGTTGGAGAGCCCCGCCTCCGCCGAGGCGATCTTTTCTCCCTTCTCGTCCATCGCCGTGACGGTCATCCGGGAGCTGACGGCCGGGGTCCCCCCGACGTTTCGCAGCTCGCCGCGGACGATGACGTTGGCGCCCGACTTCTCCTGCGTGTAGTCGGCGACCTCGAGCCTCGCCCCGCCGGAGCGCTCCTCGGCCTTCTTCTCTTTCTCGCCCGAGTCTCCCGTGTCCTCGACGACGTGCTGGACGTCGGCATCGGTCAGCTTCACCTTCGCGCGCGGGCCCTCGCGCCCCTGCCTGGCGGCCTCTGCCGGGCTCTCCGGCGCGGCGGGCGCGGCCGGCGCGGCGGCCTTCGCCGGCGCCCGCGCGGCGCGCAGGTCCGCCGTCGCCTTCCAGTCCACCTCGGCCTCGGGGACCGAGAGGAGCGTCCCGTCGGCCCGTGTCAGCAGGATGAGGCTGCCCCGGCGCTCGGGCGCCTTCTTCAGCTCCACCTTCGCGCCGCCCTTCAGGACGACGACGTCGGCGCCCGCCGCGAGGAGAACCGCGGCTCCGGCGAGACTCAGCGCGAGGAGAAGGCGGCCGGGCCTCCTCATTGCTCCTTCCACGTCTCGGAGAGCGCCTTCAGGCTTCCGGACTTCTGCTGGTTGACCGCGCCGGTGTCGTAGAGGAGGGAATCGATCATCGCTCCGCTGGGTCCCTGCGACTGGGCGGCGGCGACGAGGCCGTCGCCGAGCGACTGCTGGTAATCCGTCATCTGGCCCGCGGTCCCCATGGCCTGGGCTGCATTGTACGCGCCTCGGCCGGTCAGGTAGTTGAACGAATAGCGGAAGGAGTTCCCGTTACCGCAGAGGACCTGTGTGCTCGACGGCGCGAAGGTCACCAGCTCCAGGTTCCCGAGCGAGGAGAAGACCGTCGAGACCGCCTTCTCGTTCGCGGTGAAGTAGTCGAGGAAGTACCCGCAGTTGGTCTGGCCCGTGTCGTTGCAGGGACCAGTGACCGCCGGGCCGGTGCCCGCCGGGGTCAGCGCGCCGACCGGAGTGATGTCCACCAGGTTGCCCTCGCCAAGGGTGATGTTGTCGGTCCCCGGATCGATGACGAACATGAACCGGTTCACGTTGGCGTTGGCCTGCAGCAGCTCGGCACGGTAGCCGGTGCCCCACGCCACGCCGAGGATCGGCGTCCCGCCGCCGGAGATGAAGATGACGGCGGGCTCGAGGAAGATCGGCTGGATCGGGAGCGAGCCGGTCAACGGGTCGTAGAGCAGCGTCGGATTGAGCCCGCTGCTGATGGTCTCGGTGCTGCTTCCGCAGGCGGAGCACGTCGCGCCGGACAGGCTCATCCGCCACATCCGGCCGTTTAAGTCGCCGAAGTAGACGATGTCGAGGTAGCCGTCGTCGTCCACATCCGCGACGGCCGGCGGAGCGGCGATCGGAGCGAAGCGGTTGCTCGGGCCGGCGGTCCCCTTGTAGAGGACCTTCCCGGTCTCCATGTCGACGATGTAGATCGCGCCGCCCTGGGTGGTCTGGTCGTTGGCCGCGAGCTCGGTGCCCGGCACGAAGTTCGGATCGAAGCCGCCGCCAAAGATCGCGACGTATCGGTCCACGTTCGAGCCGCCCGCGTTGACCCGGATCCTGCCGATGACCGGCCTGGACCACGTCTCGCCCATCGGGGCGTTGCAGCTCGTGCAGCTGTCGGACATCTCCCACAGGACCTTCGGATAGGCGTCGGGGCAGTTGCCCGCGCCGTCGATGCAATCGGGGAAGCTGTCCTTGTCTGACGCCAGCTTCGTGCCGTCGGCCGCATACAGGTCGGGCTGAGTCACGTCCAGCGCGAAGTAGGCGTGGCCGCCCTGCCGCAGACCGCTCATCGCCACCGTCTTCCAGGTCCGGTTGTCCGGGTTCGGCGTCCCGCTGTGGTTCGTGTCGATGAAGACGTCGGCCACCCTCGGGGAGCCGTCCACGAAGTACTGGACCTTCGGCGGGAAGTTCAGGAGGCTCGGGAATCCCTTCGACCCGTTCTGCGGCATGACCGACTGCGGCGCGTAGGCGAAGATCTCGCGGCCCGTGCCGAGGTCGAAGGCGTCGGGCTGCGTCGTGTCGCGCCCCCATACCCCGGAGTCGAAGGCGTGGAAGAACCCGTCGTTGGACCCGACGAGAGCGACTTTCCGCCTCTTGCCGTGGAAGGCGGCAAAGGTCGTGTAGGAGCAGTCCGGCAGCGCGCCACACGTGTTTCCAGGCCGCGGGTTCAGGTTCACCGAGAGGTACTGGAAGTACTTTGGCGGCAGGACCACGGCGGTCTCGGAGTGGAAGATCTCGCCGAGCTTGTGGGAGTAGTAGGCCGGATTGCCGCCGTCGGTCTGGGCTTCCGGCGGATTGCCGGCGGGGACATCGTCGCGGTAGCGGTACGAGTAGACGGTGTTGGCGTCCACCGCTCCGTACGTTCCCGGGTTGATCGTTCCCACGTCGGTCAGGACCTCGTCGCGGCTGCCCGAGATGGACTTCCCGCCGCGCAGGAACTGAACCGTCTGCTTCGCCTTCACCTTGTCGGACCCGGGATTGAGCCCGAGCGCCTGGATCAGGTTGCCCGTGCACGGGTTCGGATCCGCCGGGCAGGTGAACTCGGTGCGGGAGAGCGGCACGGTCGGGCCGGTCCCGTCCGCCCAGAACATCCGGCGCCCCGGCCAGACCGTGAGGAACGCGTTTCCGCTCGCCGAGCACGGCGAGGAGTCCGGAGCGCACGGGTTGACCGCCGCGGCGCCCGCGGCAGGCGTCGCGACCGGGTCGGTGTAACCGAGGACACGTCCCGCGTTCCAGACCGGCTTGCGGTCGGACAACGGAGTGACCGTCGGCGCCGTCTCGTCCGGGAACCCGTTGGACGAGGGAGGCGGCGTCGGAGTCGCGGACGGGTTGGGAGTCGCGGCCGTCGTGGTCGGAGCCGAGGTCTCCGTGACCGTCGGGATCATCCCGTTGCTGTCGAGCTTGTAGGCCTTGAGGGAGCCGTTCCAGATCGCCCACTGCGTGTTGGCGCCGTCGCCGTCGGGCTCGGGAGGGCTCTTGTGGCTCGGAATGACCGACCCGACGATGGCCGTGTCGCCCGCCGCCGAGGCCAGCGCGGGAAGCGCCGGAGCGGCGATGGACCTCGGCCCGACCGTCGACGTGGACGCGGTCGCTCCCTGCAGGGCCGAGATCAGGTCGTCGCGGTTGTTGGCCGGAATCAACTGGCCGCCGCTGTTGGCGGCGATGCAGTTCATCGTGGAGAGCCCCTGGCTCGTCAGGCCCATCCCGACGACGATGACCGGCACGCCGATCTGGAAAAGGTCGCCCGCCGGGCCCTTGCCCGTCGGGCCGCCGGCGCACGGGGCGCCGTTGGCGCTCTCCAGGCCGTCGGTGATGAGAATGACCTTGTTCAACCGGCAGCTGATGAACGGATCCTGCTGCGCCAGGATCGTGTTCTTGAAGTACAGGTAGGCGTCGCGCAGCGCGCCGGCGATCGGCGTCCCCGGGGCCGTGACGACGACGTTGCTCGCGTCCTCGGCGAGGCTGTACTCGTTCATGTACGGCTGCGTCGAGTCGAAGCTGACGATCGAGGAGGCGAAGCGCAGCAGCCTCTTGATCGCCGTGGCGCTGTCGCCGTCGGTGTTCTTGTAGGGCGTCCAGTCGCGCGGGATCGGAACGAGCGGCCAGCTCTCGGGTGCCGGCGGCTCCGTGCCCGGCGCGTACGGAACGTACATGGTGCTGTCCGCCTTCGTCGCCGTCGCCTCGCAGGGCGTCTGGCCGCCGCACTTGTAGAGGGCGAGGCCGCCGCAGGGATGTCCGAACTGGTAAACGTCGCAGTTGCGCTGGATCGGGAGCGGGTGCGACGGCTCGGCAAACGCGTCGTTGGGCGCCTGCTGCGCGAACTGGTAGCGGTCGGAGTTGTAAACCGCCGCGTAGGAGCCGCGGTTGTGGCGGTCCGGCGGCGTCCCGTCGTCCGTCAAGGCGTCGGAGTCGTTGTCGTTGGGCGGGTTCGAGTTGACGTCCCCGTTGGGCTGCGAGCCCCACGGCGGGTTGCCGTTGTCGCTGTCGTTGGCCTTCTGGCGGTAGGGGTAGATCGTCGCGCCGGAAACCGGGAAGTTCCAGAGGTCGGCCCGGCGGTAGATGAAGTACACCTTGCAGGGCTTGTCCTTCTTCGGGCCGCAGGTGTTGCCGCTGAAGACGAACCCGGGGTCGGGATCGGCCTGCGGGTCGTCGAACCCTCGGTCGAGCAGCGGCCAGGCGTTGCGGGTCCCCGGGTTGTTCACGTCCGGGTTGCCGTCGTTGTCCGAGTCCACGAACCCGCAGAGCGGCTCGGGCTCCGCCTTCCAGACGATGAAGTTGTCGCTGACCGTCGCGGCGAGGCGGGCCGGCCACTTCGGCTCACAGGTGAACGGAGCCGTGGAGCCGGCGGCGCAACTGGCGTTGCTCGCGCTCGTGCCGCTGTTCTGGGCGCGGTAGACGAACCCGTTGTAGGTGTTCGGGACGACCACGTTGCCAGCGGAGTAGGCGACCCCCGGGTGCCAGAAGTTGTAGAACTGGCCGCCGGCCGTGCTCGCCTGGCCGTCCTGGTACGGAATGTAGTCGCTCGGGAAGAGCTCGATGCAGCGGCCGCAGTTGAGCGTGTTCGCGCTGCCGCGGGACCCCGCGCTCGGGACGCCGGGGCAGGGGATCCCGGGCGACGGGTACGGCGGCGGGGGCGGCGGCGGGGCGAGCGCGAGCAGCCCGCGGACGACCGGCGCGAACCAGTTCGCGATCGCCGGCAGGAGGCTCCGAGGCGGCTCCATTCCTTGCGCGGGCCGCCCCGGGTTCGTCGGGATCTGAGTCGGCGTGTCCGTCGGCGTCGGCGTGACCGTCGGCGTGTTGGTCGCCGTCGGCGTGTCGGTCGGCGTGTTGGTCGCCGTCGGGGTGATCGTCGGCGTGATCGTCGGGGTCTGCGACGGGGTGTTCGTCGGCGTCGCCGTCGGCGTCTGGGTCGGCGTGCTCGTCGGCGTGCTGGTCGGTGTCCTTGTCGACGTGAACGTCCTCGTCGGCGTCTGCGTCGGGGTGTTCGTCGGCGTCTTCGTCGGGGTCTGAGTCGGCGTATTCGTCGCCGTCGGCGTGATCGTCGGCGTGTTGGTCAGGGTGAAGGTCGGGGTGACCGTCGGCGTGTTCGTCGGCGTCTTCGTCGGAGTAGTCGTCGGCGTGTCCGTCGCCGTCGGCGTGATCGTCGGCGTGTTGGTCGGCGTCCTCGTCGGCGTCTGAGTCGGGGTGTTCGTCGGCGTCTTCGTCGGAGTGGCCGTCGGCGTGTCCGTCGCCGTCGCCGTGATCGTCGGCGTGTTGGTAGCCGTCCGCGTCGGGGTCTGCGTCGGCGTGTCCGACGGCGTCTGCGTGACCGTCGGCGTGTTGGTCGACGTCCTCGAGGGCGTGAACGTCGGTGTGTCCGACGGCGTCGGCGTGACCGTCGGCGTCTTGGTCGACGTCGCCGTCGGCGTGTCGGTCGGCGTGTTGGTGAACGTCCTCGTGAACGTCTGCGTCGGCGTGTTCGTCGGCGTCTTGGTGGACGTCGGGGTGTTCGTCGGGGTCTTCGTCGGCGTGTCCGTGCTGGTCGGAGTCTGCGTCGGCGTGTTCGTCCCCGTGAACGTCTGGGTGACCGTGAACGTCTGGGTGACCGTGTTGGTCGGCGTGACCGTCGACGTGTTGGTCTTCGTCGGGGTGACGGTCGGGGTGCTGGTCGGCGTCTTGGTGGACGTCTGGGTGTTCGTCGGCGTCCTCGTCGGCGTGTCCGTCTTGGTCGGCGTGGTCGTCGGCGTGTTGGTCGTGGTGAACGTGGGCGTGATTGTCGGCGTCTCCGTCCGCGTGGCCGTGTTGGTCCTGGTCGGGGTGAACGTCCTGGTGTTGGTGGGCGTCGGCGAGTTGGTCGGCGTCTTCGTGGACGTCGGCGTGTTGCTGGGGGTCTGGGTCCCGGTGATCGTCTCCGTCGGCGTCGGCGTCTCGGTGTCGGTGATCGTCGGCGTGGCCGTCGGCGTCGCCGGCGGGAGCTTCCACTCCTCGACGCTGACGAGCAACGACTCGTCCCCGTAGTTCCCGGCGACGACCCGCATCCGGATCTCGCGCCCGGTCTTGCTCGGGTTGCGGTAGATGACGAGCCCGGAGTTGGGGTTGCCGTCCACCGTCGTCCCGGAAGGCACGCGCGGGTTGGGCCCGAACGCTCCGCGGAAGTACCCGGGCGGAGGCTCATCCGCCGGGTTCGGGACACCGGCCGGAGGCGGGTTGCGTGTGGCCGAGGACGTGTAGGGATACAGCGTGTCCGCCAGCTCGCCCGTGTCCTCGCGGTCGTAGGGGTGCGTGACCTTGTGGCCGAACTGGAGGAACTTGCCCTGCTGGATGTCGGAGTAGCAGTCGAACCGGCGGGCAAACGCCACCTTGACGCAAGGGAAGACGTCGCCGATCTGGGCCCCGCCCGGCAGGCCGGGCGAGCTGGGGTCGATCGAGTCGGCGATGTAGAGCCATTCCACGCCGCCGTTCTGGAGCAGGTCTCCCTTGTGCTGGGGGCAGGGCGCGGGATCGCAGACCGCCGAGCCGGAGGCGGGATCCTGCTGCGAGGCGCCGAAGGTCGGGTTGGGGTTCTGGTAGGACGCGAACCCCCAGTTGACGCCGCTCGATTGCGTGATGACCTGGCGCAGAACGCTCTTGGCCACTCCGAACTTGGAGCCCTGCGCCGGCCCCGTTCCCTCGGGGTAGACGAAGTCGTCCATGTACGCCGGCAGGTCGAAGTGGTCGGTGAAGTCGCGCATCATCGACGTCGAGGAGTCGAGGATGACGAGGATGTTGGTGGCGCCTCCCAGCCGCAGCAGCTGCCGGTCGTCGGGAAAGCCCTGCTTCGCGGTCATGAAGATCAGGATGATCGAGACGGCGGCGCGGTGCCGCGCGACCCATCCGGCCATCCCCCGGCGCCGCGAGAAGACCCCGTGCCCGCTCAAAACGGCAGCCTCGCGGGCAACGGCCCGACGTCCACCTGCGCGACGAGGGCCTTGGCGTACTGGGCGAAGGCCTGGTCGCTCGAAGCGCTGCGCAACTCCCAGGAGTAGTAGAACTGCGCCCGCTCATCCCCCTCGTTGATGCGGCCGCCGAGGGCGTGCCGCCGGCCCATCAGGCTCGGCGCCTGGAGGCGAACGGCGATGTCCGGGTTCGTCCCCTCGGCCGTGAAGAGGCTCGCCGCCGTGCTCCGATGGCTCGGCAGCTGGAAGAACACCGTCCCGAAGGCGTTGCCGTTGAACTCGGGGCGCCGCAGGAAGTCCTGCGGGTTGCTCATCTCAACCGTTCCCCAGCGGATGCCGGCGTCAGAGGCGTAGAAGGCGCGGTTGACCGACCACTCGTTGGCCGCGATCCGGGACTCCGTGCTCGTCACGAGCATCAGGGCGATCCCGATGACCGTGAGGATCGAGAGGACGAGGATCGCGAGAACCAGCGCCGCGCCGCGCTCGCCGCCCCGCCCCGCCCTGGCCTGCCGAATGCGCCGCTGCGCCTTCATGGACCTAGCCGCCCTCGTAGGCGTAGTTGCGCAGGTTGATCTTCAGCGTCTGCGTCCTCCGGCGGAAGCTCTTCACCGACAGGCTCGGGTACTCGCGCGGGTTGGGAGAGCTCGTCGGCGAGTTCATCGTCAGGAATCCGGTCGCCGACGGGGCCTTGTAGGTCAGGTCCGGGTCGTGGGACTTGGCGACGAGCGAGATCATCACCGCGTGCAGCCGGGGGCAGAAGCCGGCGGCCATCCGGAAATCGGCCGCGGTCAGAGGAGTCTCACCCGCCACGTTGGGCACCCACTCGTCCCCGTCCTTATCGGAGGAGACGTTGGAGTCGAAGGAGGCCGCTCCCGTGCGGATGTTGATCGCGCTGTTGCCGTCGAGGTCCACGCCGTAAGCGACCTGCATGTCCTCGACGTCGTCGGCGAGCGCCACGACGTCGAACGCGTTGCCCCGGCGAATCCCCTGGGCGAGCGCCGGATGGAGGTCGTTGGTGTTGTCGATGAAGAAGACCAGGTCATCGAGGATGCCGGCGTTGCGGATGTTGCGCAGGGAGGCCGGGTCCGCCCCCGAGTCGGTGGGGAGCTCCTGGTTGAACTGCTTGGCGATCGAGCTGGTGAAGTTGACCGCGCCGAAGGAACCGTTGGAGGCGAGCGTGGTCGGCGCGGAGATGACCCCGACGTTGTACGGGGGCTGCGGGTAGAGGGGCTGTTCCTGCCCGTTGCTGATCTGGCTGCAGCCCGTGTGGACGTCGTCGTTGAACGCGACGAGCACGAGCATCGGGTTGGCTGCCGTCACTCCCGCGGTGTAGGCGTCCACCTGGGAGAACTGAGGCCGGTTGGTCGTGTCGTCGTTGACGTGGGCGAAGTTCGTGGTCGCCGAGGCGACGACGGCCTTGTCCGCGGCCGTGCAGGGGGAGCAGCCTCCCTGCGGGTCGCAGGGCTGGCAGCCCGTCTCGAGGTCGAACCCGATCAGCGGGGAGTTGATGACGCCGCGGACCTCGATCATGTCCGTCCCGGGCCGGACCGGGATGTCCCCGTTCAACGAGGTGACGGTCGTGCCCGCCGGGACGTTGTCGTAGGAGATCGCGCTACCCCCGGCGATCCCCGGGAGGTTCGCGTTGGAGTGGTTCAGGATCGCCTGGGTCACCGGCAGCCCTCCGGAGCCGGCCATCCGGATGGCCCGGGTCATCGAGTAGATGCCGTAGCGCACGGCGCCCTGCGCGTCGGCCACGTCCTGCTCGCTCTTGTTCAGGCGAGCGCTCGCGTCGAAGACGGAGAGGATGCCGATCATCGCCAGCGCGAGCAGGAAGACGACGACGATCATCTCCACCAGGGTGAAGCCCGACTCTTCCCGGACCATCCTCGCCGCGCTCATTTCCGCCTCTACGGGCAGGTCACCGGATCCTGCGAGAGGATCGACTCGGGGGCGGGGTTGGAGACGACCCCGCTGACCCGCGAGGCGCGCCTTCCGATCCCGAGGAGACCTGTGCCCGAGGTCACGGTGACGTCGATTCGCTTGTACTGGAAGGTGGCCCCCGCCGCGGTCACGAGCGTGGGCGTGAAGGCAGCGTTGGCGGCGACGGCCGGCCCGCAGGTCGGGCAGGCGCCGGGGATCTGGTACTGCAGGACCGTGTAGGTCAGGCGAAAGGGATTGGGAAGGGATCCCGGCAGCCCCGTCTTCGGGTCCGGCAGGGTCGCCGAGAGGTCGCTCACGCAGTGATCGCCGGCGGAGAGGTCGGCGTGGCTGAAAGGCATGTTCATCAGCCTCTCGAGCCGGTCGCGGGCGAGCATGTTGATGCTGGTGTACTCGTTGCCCGAGTAGTTGGACTTGACGCTGGCCACGAAGAGCGGCGTGATGCCGAGCAGCACGAAACCCAGCAGCGCCACCGCCAGGAGCATCTCGACGACGGTCAGCCCGCTTTCCGGGCGCCGCGGGTTCGCGGTCATTGCCACACCGTCGGAGTCACGATCCGCACCCGGCCACCGGTCGAGACGTCGATCGTGATCTGGTTCTTCGCGGTCGAGCCGAGGGGCCCCTCGATGACGATCGTGCCGTCGTTGGTCCCCGTCGGCGCGACCCGCCGGCCGTTGCCGTCGAAGTCGATCCACCCTCCCGTCGGAGTCGTCACGAACCGCATCGCCTTGCCCGGCATGCGGACGGTGTTCAGGGAGTTGGGCACCGGCGTGGGCAGAGGGTTGCCGCGGAAAGATGTGAGCGTCGGCCCGGGGTCGCTCGAGCCGGGCGGGCTCGCGATGACGCGGACGGTTGAGTTGTACCGGACCGCCTTCATCCGGGCGGCGATCAGCGTGGTGCCGATCTCCATCGCGACGGCGCGCAGCTCGCTCCTGCGCCGAAGCTTCCCGTAGAAAGGAATGGAGACTGCCGCGAGCAGCAGCAGGATGAGGATGACGACCAGCACCTCGATGGTACTGAAGCCTCGAGATACAAAAACTCCATTCGCACGCGACATGCGGGGAGACGTATAGCGATTCCTGTGCCCCCAAGCCCCGATCGCCGTAAGCCTTTCTGCTGAAGTAGGATGCGGATAATAGCACGCGGCCCGGAAGGCATGTCCCATGGAAAAAGTGTTACCTTCGGTAACGTCACCGTGCATGTCCAAGACCCTGTCCCAATGAGACTTGTTGTCGGAACAAAGGTCAGGGTCCAGCTGTCCTTCAGGGGTCTGAGCGCATCTCCCCCGGAACGTGGAGAGTGAAGAGCGACCCGCCGCCAGATCGCGCGCCGACTTCGACGGTTCCGCCATGGAGCTCCGCGATGCGCGCCACGATCGCCAGGCCGAAGCCGACACCTTCGGGTTTTGTCGAGTAGAAGGGCAAAAAGATCTTCTCCCGTTCCGCCTTCTCGACCCCCGGACCGCGGTCGCCGACGGCGAGCATCACTTCGCCGCCGCCGGTTTCGCCGGTCAGCGAGACCGCGTCCTCTTCGGCGCGTCGCCCGGCCGGCGTCGCCTCGACCGCGTTTCGCAGGAGGTTGACGACGGCGCGGCGCAACAGGACCGAGGAGCCGGAGATCTCCGGGAAGTCCCCGCCGCGCCGCACGCGAAGTCCCGGAAAAGCCCTCTCCGTCTCCTCGCACGCCGAGTCCGCGACCGCCGCGAGGTTCACGCGCTCGGGGGGGAAGCCCTCCGGCCGCGCGAAGAGGAGAAAGTCGCTCGTCACGCGGCTCATCTCCTGCGCCTCGCGCCGGATCGCCTTCAAGTGGTCCGGGGCGCGGTCGGGATAGCGCAGAGCGAGGTCCGCGAACCCGTCGATCGCGGCGGCCGCGTTGCGGAACTCGTGAGCGGCGCCGGCCGAGACGTTGCCCAGGTCAGCCAGGTGCCGGACGAGGGCGACCCGAGCCTCGAGGCGCCGCACTTCGGAGACGTCCGTGAAGAGCGCCAGGACTCCGAGGAACCGGTCGTCGGCGCCGCGCGCCGGAACGGCGGTGACGCCGAGCACCCGTTCTTCTCCGCCGCGGCGCCACCGGATCTCGCGCCGGGTCGCCGCCGAGCGCTCCGAGAGGACGCTCTGGAGCAGCTCGCTGAGCTCCGGGACTCCCGAGAGGCTCGACTCGAACGGCTCGCCCCGGGGGGGAGCGTCGAGGCCCAGGATCTCGACGCCGGCCTGATTGAGCTCAATGACGCGCCCTTCGCGGTCCACCGACAGGAGGCCCGTCGGGAGGTTTCGCGCGAGCGTGTGGGCCGCGATCTCCAGGTCGTCGGCCCGCTCCTTCTCGGCGCGCGCCAGCCTCTGGAGCTCCCTCTCCTTCTCCGAGAGCGCCGCGATGGTGGACTCGAAACTCGCGATCAGGAAGTCCCGCTCGTCGACCGCCGCCACGGCAAGCTCCTCGCGCGGCGCCGCGCCGGCGGCTGCCAGCAGCCGGTCGTAGGGGCGAAGCAGCGAGCGCAGGTAGAGCGCGGCAAGCACCACCAGGGCCACCCCCGTCGCCGGCACGAAGACCGTCAGCCAGCGCGCCTGCGACCTCAGCGCCGCGCCCGCGCCCGGATCGAGAGCCAGCGCGTAGTAGCCGGAGGGCGTCGAAAGGATGGAGACGACATGGGGCGGATTCCCGCGCCAGTCCGTCAGCGCGCCGCCGGGCCCGGGATTCCCGCCGGGCATCGTCATGGGAGCCTCGAGACCGCGGCTGGTCGTGCGCGTCCGCCTTCCGTCGAGGTCGTAAGCGGCCGCGTAGAAGACGTCCGGCTCCGCGGCCGCGCGAGCGAGCCCTTCACCCGGGTCCGCCGCCGCGGCGACCCTCCTGAGGATCTCGACGGACCGCCGCTCCGTGGCGCGGCTGCCCCAGTCCACGCTCTCGCGAAAGAACAGGAGCGTCGCGAAGTTCAGGAACAGCACCAGCAGCACCGCGACCCAGAGGAAGAGCCGCGACTCCCTCCGAAAGGACCGGGGAACCTGCGAGGCCTTCGTCACGGGAAGAGCGCGCGGTAACGGGAGATCATGGCGTTTCCGAAGAAGAGGGCTGCGAGGCCGCCGGCGGCGAGGAAGACGCCGAAGGGAAGCCGCATCTTGCGGTCCCCGCGGCCCGTGGCGATCGCCGCGATCCCCACGAGGCTTCCCGCCAGGGACCCGAGGAGGACCGACACGAGGACTCCCGCGGGGCCCAGGAATGCTCCGATCATGGCCAGCATCTTGACGTCTCCCAGCCCCATCCCCTCGTGCCCCGCGATCTTTTCGTAAAGGAACGCGATCAGGAAGAGGCCGCCTCCCCCGACCGCCGCTCCGAGGAACGCTTCCCAGGGCCCCATGGTCTTCGAGAAGAACGACAGGAGGAGCCCCAGCACGAGCCCCGTCAGCGTGATCTTGTCGGGGAGGATCTGGAACTCCCCGTCGATGGCCGCCAGCGCGACGCACGCGGAGGCGAAGAAAACGCCCCCGAGAAGCTCCGGCCACTCCCGCGCGCGCAGGAAGAGGAGCGCCCAGAGCGCCCCGTTGACGAGCTCGATCAGCGGGTAACGCGGCGAGATGGCCGCGCGGCAGACGCGGCACTTCCCCCGCAGCAGAAGCCAGGACAGGACAGGGATGTTGTCGAACCACCGGATCGGGGCGCCGCAGGCCGGGCAGTGCGAGCCCGGCGTGACGACCGATTCGCCGCGCGGCAGCCGGTGGATGAGAACGTTGGCGAAGCTCCCCACGATGAGGCCGAAGAGCCCGGCCGAGACGCACCCGAAGAGCCCGAATTCCTCGAACGGCGTGGCCTTCAAACGGGCCTCGAGCGCAGGAGGAGGACGGCCGTGGCGAGGAGAGCCGCCGCCGAGACGGCGGAGCCGGCGTAGAAGGAGACCGGGCGGTAAACGAGCTCGACCCGGTGCGGGCCGGGCGGCAGCGCCACCGCGCGCAGCCAGCCGTCGGCGCGGAGAATCGGGCGCGGCTTCCCGTCCACCGACGCCTTCCATCCGGGATAGAAGAGGTCGGCCAGCACGAGGATCCCGGCCGCGTCGGAGTCCACGTCGGCGGCTACTTTCTCGGGAAGGTCCTGCGCGATCCTCGCGACGACGTAGGTTCGTCTGCCACCGGGCTTCACATCGGCGTCCGGCTCGCGGTCGAGCGTGACTTCGCGCGTCCACTCCGCTTCGGCGCGGGCCGCGCGGCTCCACGCGCGCGACGGGTCCGCCTCCACGCGCCAGGCCGGCACGAAGGAGAGCCTGGGGCGGTACGGGTTGATCGGCGCGCGGAAGAAGTCGTCCACCTTGCGTGAGCCCAGGTCCGCCGGCTGGAAGGGCGTCCAGAGCACGCGCCCGCCGGCGGCGCCCGCGGGGAGCGTGGGGTCCGGGGAAGAGTCCATCGAGTCGGCGATCTGCCTTTCCCCTTTCGCGGAGAGCGCGGCGGCGGTGCGCACCGTCGAGATTCCCGCGAGGAGGTTGGTGTAGCCCAGAAGCGACTGCCTCTGGCGGCGCAGCGCCGCGGCGTCGTATCTCCCGTCCCCGATCGCCCACCCGGAGAGCGTGGACACGGGCGGCGTCACGACGCGTCCCGCGATCCGGGCGAGGAAGGGGATCGCGGGCGGAACGCGCCGGATCTCTCCCTCGGAAGCGTAGCGGAAAATGCCCCGGGAGGAGAGCGCGAGCGAAGCCGCCAGGGCGAGGGCCGCCACGGCCGAAAGAACTGCGCCGCGGTAGTCGGGCGTCGGCAGCGGCTTGGGCGAAGCAATGACCGCCGCCGCGATAAGCGCGGCGATCCCCGCCGCGTCGAGAAGCCGCGCCGCGGCGGAGCGGCCCGGCAGAAGAAGCAGCGCGAATCCGGCCGCGGCAATGGCGGCGAGCGGCAGGAGGTCCCCGCGGCCGCGGGCGAAGCGGAAGCTGTCCGCGCCGATGCCCGCCAGGATCGGCAGCGAGAAGAACGTCAAGGCCAGCGCCTTGGCCGGATAGCGGATCCGGTCGAGCGGCGGGATCGAGCGCAGCCACGATCCGGGCGGACCGGCCGCGGCAAACACGACGCCGGCGAGCGCCACGAGTCCCAGGATGACGGCGAGCCTTCGCCGCTGCCCCTCGGTGAATGCCCCGGCCGCGGCGCAGAGAAGCAGCGGCCCCGCGTGGAGCGAGGCGAAGCTGATTCGGCTCGCGTTCGCCTTCGAGCAGGCGACGCACGCGCGCCGCC
>Ga0126379_10000480_pt1 | contig 22054 bp, 18 predicted proteins | sample PanSoiMetPlot_24_FD_92640 | JGI IMG/M metagenome (GOLD analysis project Ga0126379, IMG submission 92640) | Tropical forest soil microbial communities from Panama - MetaG Plot_24 | ecosystem: Environmental > Terrestrial > Soil > Tropical forest > Bulk soil | place: Panama | collected 2016-02-17
GACCGGCGCATCGAAAAACGCCTCGCCCTGCAACGGAGCCTGGCGATGCGACCCTAACGACGAGACGGCGTCACAAAACGCTGGGACGTTCGGTCCTAGCGAATACGACCGGCAGATGCGAAATGCCCCGGTCGAAAATGAAGGAGACAATTATGAAGATCGTAGTCATCGGCGGTACTGGACTCATTGGATCAAGGCTTGTCAAAGACCTTGGTGGGCAAGGACACGAGGCGGTAGCTGCAGCACCCAACACTGGCGTCAACACCATTACCGGCGAAGGGCTGGCCGAAGCGCTGAAAGGTGCTTCTGTCGTCGTGGACGTATCGAACGCTCCCTCCTGGGACGACGCAGCGGTGCTGAAATTCTTCGAAACATCAACTCGTAACCTCCTCTCCTCTGAAGCGGCCGCAGGCGTAAAACATCACGTTGCGCTATCAGTTGTGGGGACCGACCGGCTGTCAGAAAGCGGTTACTTCCGCGCCAAGATCGCGCAGGAGAAGCTGATCAGAGAATCTTCCATCCCCTACTCCATCGTGCACGCGACGCAGTTCTTCGAGTTCCTCAAGGGCCTCGCCGACATTTCCTCCGACGGCAACACGGTGCATTTGCCTCCGGTGCTTTTCCAGCCGATGGCTGCCGACGATGTCGCGAGTGCACTAGCCAGGATCGCGGTCGGCCCGCCGGTCAATGGCGTCGTCGAAGTGGCCGGGCCGGAACAGTTTCGCGTGGATGAACTCGTCCGGCGGCGACTGGCCGCACTCAAAGATCCCCGCGAAGTCATCGCTGACTCAAAAGCGACCTACTCTGGGGCGAAAGTCAGCGAGAAGACCCTCGTTCCCGGCAGTGATGCACGACTCGGCAAGACGCGTTTCGAAACCTGGCTCAGTCAGTCTGCAACACGTGCCGCCTAACACACACGACGCATGGAATGGCGCCGGTCAAACGAAAGGTTAATTTATGACGTTCACAAAAATCATTTTGGCGCTGGCATGTCTCATGTCCGGCACGCTGCTGGCACAGGAGGCTAAGGTCACGCAGCTCATGTCGAAAGACCTGACAAACCTTCCTGGCAAAGAAGGGCTGATGATCACCGTGGAGTATCCGCCGGGCGGTTCGGACCCAATCCACCGCCACAACGCACATGCCTTCGTTTATGTCCTGGAAGGTTCAATCGTGATGCAGGTGAGGGGCGGAAAAGAAGTGACTCTCACACCGGGTCAGACCTTCTATGAAGGCCCCGATGATGTTCACGTCGTTGGGCGGAATGCAAGCAAAACCAAACCGGCGAAATTCGTCGTGTTCCTGGTGAAGGACAAAGGGGCTCCCGTGGTGGTGCCCGCCAAGTAAATCAAAACCTACGAGTACTTACCGCGTAACCAGATCTCAAGGAGAAGATTCATATGAGCACGATCACGGTGAAAGATGGCACGACAATCTACTACAAAGACTGGGGAAAGGGCCCGGTCGTAACGTTTTCGCACGGATGGCCGCTGAGTTCCGATGCATGGGACGCCCAACTTCTTTTCCTCGCCCAGAATGGATTTCGCGCGGTCGCCCACGACCGGCGAGGCCACGGCCGTTCGAGCCAAGCCTGGTCCGGGAATGACATGGATGGCTACGCCGACGATCTGGCAGCTGTCATCGAAGCGCTGAAGCTCAAAGATGTGACGCTTGTAGGACACTCCACGGGCGGAGGCGAAGTGGCGCGCTACATCGGACGCCACGGCACAAAGCGCGTTGCCGCAGCCGTCCTGATCGCCGCTGTGCCGCCGATCATGGTGAAGTCCGCCGCTAACCCTGAAGGGCTTCCGATCAAAGTGTTTGACGAAATGCGCAGCAGCCTCATTAAGGACCGTTCGCAGTTCTACGAAGATCTTGCCGTAATGTTCTACGGCGCTAATCGGCCGGGCGCCAAAGTCTCAAAGGGAACCCTGGACCAGTTCTGGCTATGGAGCATGCAGGCCGGTCTCAAGAACGCCTACGATAGCATCAAGGCATTCTCCGAAACCGACTTCACCGAGGACCTCAAGAAGTTCGATGTGCCCACGCTGGTCATGCACGGTGAGGACGACCAGATCGTGCCGGTTAAGGATTCAGCTAAGAAATCGGCCAGGCTTATTAAAGGATCAAAGGAGATTTATTACCCAGGCTTGCCGCACGGTCTCACCGCCACGAATGTGGATCAAGTGAACGCCGACCTGCTGGCATTTCTGAAGGAAGTCCAGAAAAGCGCCAAAGCGGCCTGAGTTCAACCACTGGGCATTGCAGAGCGATCTCTTTCGGTGGAAGAGCGGCTCATTAGAGCCGCGTAAGAGCGAATAATGAAGTAATTCAATTCCTCTCTGCCGAAGGCGTGCGCGCAGCGAAGCCGAGCGCACAAAATCAAGAAGTTCTAGGGAGGCATGATCAAACCCAACCCTCGGCAAGAGCGGGAAGAGCCTGCCCGCCTCCAGTTTGAGTCCGAAGATCGAAACCCTGAGCGGAGTCGAAGGCGTAGCCGAGGGGATGGACACCTATTCTTTCAGGTACTTGCGTTCGGCTCGGGCGAGGAGCTGTGAAGGCCGGAGCTTGAACACGTCCGCCATGACCACCAGCAACGCAAGCGTCGGGTTGGTTTTGCCTCGTTCAATACGGCTGATGGAGCTCAATTCGTAACCGGATTTCTCTGCAAGCCGGCCCTGCGACCACTTCTTCCCCGCCCGGAGCTCCGTGATGGCCGCGCCTATGGCTCCCGCCAGGGTCCTAGTCTGCCGCTTGAGCTTCTTGGTGATGGGACGCGCCACGCCTGATCATCGAGCATTGACCCGTTTTGTTATTTGGCATATACTCCTACTAACTAAAACGGTTATCACTCTGAATCTGCAAGTGAGAGATGGGATGAACGTGAGCAAGACGAGGTTGCGCCTCTACCACAACCTCTATTGGGCGAATCAAGGGCTGTTGCAGGCAGTCCGCGCTCTGCAAGACTCCGAGCGGTCGCCACTCGCCCCATTCCCATCGGCAGACCTCCTTAGTGACAAGCTCCGCCGTACTCAGGCCATGATCGAGGAGACTCGTAATCTTATGAATCGCGCCCTGGCGGAGTGGATTGAGAACGTTGAATAAGCTGCATTCCACGACGAGGTCTAATAGTAGTTTCGAGCCTGGAGCTGTGCGCGCGGGGCTGCCTCACGATTGTTGCTGCACGCCCAAATCAGAGTTATGACCCAGCCAACGATCGTCCAACCGAAGAGGCAATTGACAATCAGGATGGCCGTGCGATCCCTGTGCCGCCAGTGGAATGCCAGCAGCGTCGGAAACCAATAACAGATAATCACCAATGCAAGAGTGACCATTGCTTTCTCCTCGGGTAGTACCTAAGGGTGCGCCTGCCTGCGTGGCTTCTGACGCGCACCTCTTTCCAGCCCTGTTCATGTTGATATACGTAGGCCCAGCAGTGGAAGTTCCGTTCCTGCAACGTTCGTCAACCCTCTTATCCTGAAAGACTTGGAGCAAACGGCTGGCAGGTATTCTTCCGTGGCGGCCGTTCCTATTTGCGTGGTGGAAGCTGGGACACCCCCAAGATTGCCATCTCCGCTGAGGAAATGTATCCTTTCAGCCCGATGCAAGGCTGGTACACATTCGCATACATCATCGACGACGAGACGATGGGCGACATTCGGGCAGCGCTCTTCATGCTTGGCCTGATTTCTGTGGGAGCCTGGCTTCTATACCGCCACATACGCCGCCGTAGAGAGGCCTTCCGCTGGCCGCTCATCGAAGCCACAATCCAAAGCGAGTTTGCAGCCAATCTGGCGGGGCCCGGGGTAGGAATGGCGGTCGCCGGCATAGCCGGTTCTGTTGCTGCGCGCAACGCCTACAACTGCGTTCTCCAGTACTCGTACCAGGTAGCGGAAGAATTCTATGCCGGGTACATCGTCCTGGGTGGCCCATACGCTTCCAGCGGGGACGCAAGCGCTGCGGCGCGTCCCTGGCTGGGGAAGAAGATCTCAGTGCGCTATAACCCGGCGCAACCTCACCAGTCAGCGTTGCTGCCCGAAGACGGCGCTCCCGCCGGAATGCGTGGCTGCGGCGAGACGCCCCCTGCCTCGTCAGACGTGATTACTTTGTCCCTGAAGTAAACGCTGAGGATCGCTGGGAAGCTCCGCGCCAGAAAGCCCTTCAGGAGATAGCCTGCGGCTTTTGTAGGCGCGGCAGTGATCGTCGTCTAATCCTCTCATTCCTGAAAGGCTTGGAGCGAACGGCCGGCAGATACTTTGGGTCTTCTTCCGTGGCAGCCGTTCGTACTTCCGCGCACCCGGGTCCCGATTCTTCGAGAGAGAATTCTAGAAACTTACAGCTATGTTGATAGATTTTCATATTAGGGAAAGCCAATATCAAACCCAATCAACGATAGTCCAATCTTGAGGTTTTCATTTTGCCATCAATAGCTTCTAGTGTGCATCCCATCACTCCACGGTAATACTGAAGAAAGCTCAGCAAATTCTGTTGGTTTGTTTCTGATTACCCATTGATTCCTGAATAGCCGGCGACGTATATTCGATAACCTACCCAGCGCGCAACCGCGTGCATAGTAGATGGTAGCGGCACAAGCAAACCTCCACGCACGTGCCGCGAAACTCCTGGTGGCGGCGTTTCTGGCAATCGACGACGCGACCGGAGCCGGGCCCTCGACCCCAGGTGATTGTCTCGAGTAAGTCACCGCCCGGATTTCCAGGCGAACTTCACAAAAATCCTATTTCCTCCTAGGAGAAACGTTGATGTTCAGAAAGAGTTGGACCTTCTTGAGTCTACTTGTGTTCTTGTGTGTCGGTGGGATCATCAGCACGTCTCATGCTCAACAGGTTGATCCCCTACTTACGGCCGAGCAATTCTTTTGCCCCAACAGCTTCGGCGTTTGCGCCGACATTAACAGCGAACGGTATGAACAGCTGGTTGGCCAATACACGGGACACGACGAGCCGGCGATCCTCTTTTATTCCAACCGGCGCGGCGCCGGAAACAATCTGACCACCGTACTCACCCTCCCCACCGATCCGCCCACGCTTCCACAGCAGGACGGCACCGGCGGCACGTTCAATTTTCAACTCCACCCGGCCTTCTGGTTTGGGATGGTGCTGTGCGATTCGCAGTCTTCGCCGAACTTCACGCATGTTTGCAACCCCGACACCGATGCCAACATCTTTGAGAACCCCGATCCTAATTCCAGTCGTTTTGTAGGACACCATCCCGGATCGGCGGTCCTGGAATTGCAGTTCTATCCTCCCGGCGGGTTAAACACTTGTTCCAGTCCCACGCTGTGGTGCGTGGCTATGACCATCGACAGCCTTAACATCCAGGACCTCACGAACCTGGCCAACAACGTTGATTGCCAGAGAAGAGTCGGCCTTGAGCCGGTCAACTTTGCGTTTTTGACAACCACCGGCGTCTCCAAAACGGCAGCGGATCCTCTGAACCCGGACCGTGCCGATAAGTTCGGCGTCTTTCCTGGAACCACATTCCAGATGAACCCCGGCGACAAACTCGAGGTCATCATCCGTGACACTCCGGCCGGCTTGCAGACCATCGTTCACGACCTGACCCAAGAAACAACCGGTTCCATGACTGCGAGTATCAAGAATGGGTTCGCGCAGGTGAACTTTGTCCCCGATCCTGATCCGAACAACCCTTCTGTGACATGCACGTCCAGTCCCTATGCGTTTCACCCGATGTATGCAACGTCCAGCGAGCGCACCCGGGCGACCTGGGCGGCACATACCATCAACAATTCGTTCTCCGATGAGATCGGCCACTATGAGCTGTGCCCGGTGGTGCAGAATGGGCGCTGCCTTGCCGCCAGCGCCGACGATCCTGCCGGCGTGGACGCTGATAGTCGTACCGGATGCGTCTCCGCCGCGGTCCTCGCCGCGCGAGGATTGCATCCGATCGGGTCTTGCCGCGGCCAGGACTTCGATTTCGATGGGGCCGATTACAAATTCAAGTGGCCGGGGACTGGCCCTGCTGCCACCGACGCTGCCCTTCATGGCAGCCCCATCCGCTTCACCAGCCCCAGATTCCACCAGACGGACCGCGATGCGAATGACGCTGACGATCACCACGGCGAGCTGCATGATTTCAGCCGCGTGGCTTTTGAGACCGACATGCCGATCCTCGAGTCCGTCTCTAACCCCGGTTGCGACATCGTGACCGGCAACGGCTGCACCAACCCGCCGGCGGGCGCCCAGTTCTATCCCATCTATTCCACCTTCCGCCCCCACGGCCATGACGACGATGATGAAGGAGTGTGCTCCTGGCAGCTGGGAGGTCCTAACATTCCCGGGACGGAGAACAACTTCGGCGGGACTTCAACCAGCGAGTACGGCGGCGGATTCCCGTTGCTGGTGATTCTGCCCATTGACGCGACTCATCCCAAGGGAAACTCCACCACCATCGTCGCCGACTTCCGCACCATTCACCGCAACCCGTGCCGTCATGGTGACGACCACGGCGATGATGAGTAGATTGTGACCATTCAGCCATCGCGAACAGCGATTCAAACTCGAGCCTGGGCGCAAGCCCAGGCTCTTTCCACGATGGCGTGCGGCGTTTCCGGCAATCATCTTGCCGGCTTATCGTTCGATCGTCGCGGCACGCAGGATCGCCCGCGCTGAGAGCTCGATGTCCTTCTCCGTTGTCGACCAGTTGGAGACAGAGATGCGCATGGCCGCCATGCCGTGCCATGTCGTTCCGCCGAGCCAGCAAGTCCCATCCTGCTGCACGCGCTCGACGACGGCGCGCGTGAAATCATCGGAGCCGTTGAAGCGGACCAACACCTGGTTGAGCACCACGTCGTTGAGGATCTCGACGCCGCGATGGGAGCGCAGATTATCCGCCATCTGGCGCGCGCGAGCGCAGCAGCGTTCCACCAGGTCGCGCACGCCGTTGCGGCCCAGGTGCTTGAGCGCGGCATAGACCGTGAAGCCGCGTGCGCGACGCGAGAACTCCGGCGTCCACTCGAAGGGATCGCGTTGCTTATCGGACTGGACGAGGTAAGCCGCGGACACAGTCATGGCCGAGCGATGCGCCTCAGGATGGGCGCACATGATAATGCCGCAGTCATAGGGGACATTGAGCCACTTGTGACCATCCGTGGACCAGGAGTCAGCCAACTCGGCGCCCGCAGTCAGGTGCTTGGGCTCATCGCTGACGGCGGCCCAGAGTCCGAAAGCGCCGTCGATGTGCAGCCACGCGCCGGCCTCGCGGGTTGCAGAACCGATTTCCCGCAAGGGATCGAAGGCGCCGGTGTTCACGTTGCCGGCTTGAGCCACGACGATCGTTGGCCCCTTGCAGGTTCGGAGAGTTTTGAGCAGTTCGCCGGCGACCATTCTTCCCTGCGCGTCGGTTGGAACCTGCCGGATCGAGCGCGTACCCAGGCCCAGCATGCGCAGTGCCGTGTGCACGGTGACGTGGGCTTCCGCGCCCAGGATGATGTTGATGGCAGGTGCGCCGTTGAGGCCGTCGAGCTCCACGTCCCAGCCGGCACGGCGAAGCACATAGTGGCGCGCAGCGGCGAGCCCGGTGAAGTTGGCCGTTCCGCCTCCGGTGACAAAGCCGACGCTCGCATGGCGCGGCAGGCCAAGAAGCTCCAGCAGCCAGGACGCAGCCACCTCCTCCACCACCGACGCCGCGGGAGAAGTAGCGTACAGCCCGGAATTCTGGTCCCACACCGAGGTAAGCCAGTCGGCCGCGGTCGTCACCGGCAGGCTGCCGCCGATCACAAACCCGAAATACCGCGGGCCAGTCTGCGCCACCAGGCCACACCCAGCCGTCTCGGACAGATCAGCGATGACCCTTTCGGCACTCTGGCCTTGTTCCGGCACGGGCGATCCCGCGCCAAACGCCCGGCGTAACTGCTCCGGCGTGATGCGCGGGAAGACGGGGGATGTGTCGCGCCGGTCATAATACGCCGACGCGAGTTCGACAACCTGGTGGAGTAATGGGTAGCGTGACATGAAATTCTCCGGGAACTATCTTGGATGGGAGCAAGTCGAGTTTTGGTGCAAATAAACTAACGCCATCCACGGCAGAGTGTGATTCGAAGAAGAGGTGGAAGTTGAGCCGGTGAGCGGGCGTTTGAGCCCGCTGGCGAAATCCCGAACGGAGTGAGGGAACTTGTGCTGGCGCTTTAGCGCCGCGTAAAAGTAATAGAAAAAAACAATTCCTTGCTGTCGCAGAGCCTGCCCTGAGGACTAAGCAGCGCGAAGGACTCGAACGGGCTTGCGCGCAGCGAAGCGCAACAAATCAAGAGCGAGAAGGACAAATCGTCGGATCCCGCCCTTTGCTCCGAAAAGGACGGGGCACCCGCTTCGCCGACGTGGATGAAGTCTTCTGTTTCTACCTCTCGTGAAAGAGTGCTGCCCTTACATTCGTCTCGATCCGACAAACGGTCGAAGAGGGGCTCTTTACTATCGTGCAAAGGCGAGTATCCAGGAGCGGGGTAAGGTTCACATCGCCCGCTCCCGATGACATGATGGAGCGCCTGCTGCTCCAAACAGCTTCTCTTTAGAAGTGCACCGTCGTGGTGCCGGTGTTGTGGCCGATCGTCAGGCCGACGGTCACCGGATTGGGTTGAGAGGTGAGGTCCACTCCATTGACGTTGACCACGTAGCTGAAGTCGGTACTGCTGCCGTGGTTGGCTTTGAGGTTGAAGTCGACCTGCAATCCGTTGATGGTGGCGTTCAACACAAAGTGATGGCTCCCGCCAACCTGACGGAAGGAGCCGGCCGGTATGGTCAAGGAGAAGCTCCCAATAGTCAGCGTGACCGGCTGGTGGGCCAAATCGACTCCCTGGCAGTTAGCATTCAGAGTGAAATCGCCCTGTTCGTGGAATCCCAGGGGACTGATGTTCAGGTTGTCGATGGTGAACGCGGCAAAGGGTGTCTCCATGTTCACGATGGCGGTCGCGACACCTATCGGGCTGGAGCCGACCGGGACAGTGGCCACTATGGTGTTGGTCGCGGTGTCGATGACGGAAACGTTGTTTGTGCTGGGGTTCGCAACATAGACCGATGCGCCGTCAGGAGTGATGGCCGGCGCAAAGGGCTGGACGGAAGGAGTGATGATGGTGGCTACCACCGTATTGCTCGCCGTGTCGATCACGAAGACTGCGCCAGCCGGATCGGCGACGTAGGCGCGGCTGCCGTCCTGAGTGATGGCGATGCCAGTCGGAAAGACCGCAGTAGGAATAGGAATGGTTGCGATCACCGTGTTGTTGACGGTGTTAATTGCGGTGATGAGCGGCTTGTCTGCTGCGGCGACATAGACCGTACCCCCTGAAGGCGTGATGGCAACACCAGGTCCCGCGGCCAGCGCACCGGCCACCGCGATGGGCGCAGCCACCGTGTTGGTGGCGGTGTCGATGACAAAAACGAGGTTCTCAAAATTGTTCTCGCTTACGACATACACGTGCTTCCCATCCGGAGTGATCGCCAAAGCCTGTGCGTCGAGCCCCCCAATTGGGATCACGGCCGTTACCGTATTGGTTGCGGTGCTCACGACCTGAACGGCAGGTGAAGGGGGAGCGTTACTGACAGGCACATAAAGAGTCTTTCCATCTGGGGTAATTGCCGGGTACCCGGGGATAACCGGGGCCAGGGGGTTTGGGGACGGCACGAGTGTGATGGTCGTGATTACGGAGTTTGTAGCAGTGTTGATAACTGAAATCGTGCCGTTGGTTCCGAAGCCTCCGTTGGTGACGTAGGCTACCGCGCCGTCTGGAGAAAACGCGATTCCGATCGGGTGGGTGCCCACAGGGATGGTGGCGGTCACGGTGTTGCAGGCAGTGTCGATCACAGAAACGCTGTTGCTGCCGTTATTGGCTACATACGCTACAGTCTGGGCGTCGAGCGGGCTGAATGTAAAAGCGGCTGTGAACAGGCTGAGGGTCAATACGCGCAGGCACCCGGAAAATATGCGGCTCCTGCTCGCCCCCGGGTTCGAGGAACAATTCAAGGTCACGCTTCCTCCTGTTCGGGTGAAGCTTTTTTGCGCCATTTTGGGTTTCGCGCGAGCGAGAAGCGGACTAACTTCGGCCTGATCGAGCCGGCCAGTAAACTTTGCTCGGTGCTTGTGGTCGTCCATCCTGAACTACGTGCGGATGACGCTTGACGATTTTAATTCACCGGCACATCATGAGGGCCCTATCAGACGATTTTGAGGCTCATCGATCTCTTCGCTTGCATTATGAGGAAGGCTTAATGATCCAATAGTCGGCGGATACGGAACCGCAGACGAAGCCCACTTCATCGATCCCCACCCTCCGCAGGAATCAAAAGCGGGAAGGATGGGCCACTCGTCAGCCGCGACGTTTTGCCAAGTATTCGATCAGACCTTTATCTCTTTGTATTATGGAACATGGCAACCACCGACCCATTTCTGATCGATGTGCCCATGCCTATCCGCACGCCTCGCTTGACGATCAGGCCGAAACAAATTGGTGATGGAGCAATCGTATTCTCCGCGGTTATGGAAACGTGGCAAGAGCTCAACCAATGGATGCGGTGGGCCGAGAGTCGAGATTCGTTTACAACCGAGTCATTGGAAATCCGCAACCGGCATGTCATGGCCAGCTTTCTGCTGCGCGAAAGTATCGAATTGATCGGGATCGAAACTCAAACTGGGGAAGCGGTAGTCTGGTGCGGGTTTCATGATATCGACTGGCAGGCTCTTCAGTGCGACACTGGGTTTTGGGTCCGCAAGAGCGCTCAACGTCGGGGTATCGCGACGGAGACTGCCAATGCGATGGTCCGCTATGCGTTCGGTGCGCTCAGAATGCAGCGGGTTGGGCTTACGCACTCGCGCGGAAATGAACCTAGCCGCCGCATCGCCGAGCGGCTAGGTTTCGCTCTACAAGGGATCGAGCCGAAGGGCAATTTGCTCCCAGGAGGCAAGGCAGCAGATAAGTACTGCTATGCCCGGTTCAACGTCACCGGTCTGCCTGAATTAGAAGTGACTTGGGGAGGGCGTTGAGTCGCGCAGACCTGGGCCACCGGGCTCTCAAGCTTTTTCGACTGGAACCTGTATCTCGGTAACGTTGGATTCATCGTCGCGGCTAACCGGTTGCGACACGTGAAGGAAAAGTTCCCGCGTCGGTCCCGCCTTGCGGTATCCGTTCGCGTCCATCCAATGCAGCACCGCCAGGTATGCTTCGGCGATCCGGTTAAAGGCGCCGTGGTGGACAATACTGGCAGCTGTGACACCGGGTAACTCCCGAACCGATAGCGGCTCCGAAACGGGTACCGCTTGCTTGAGATAGACCGCGACTTCCACGTCAACCTGCTGCTCCTTAAACTCCGGGTCGTGGTGGAACGCCGCTCCGATCCCTTGCGCCGCCAGCGTGCCGAGCGCGCCATAGAATTTGCCGAACAGGGCCCCAATGGTTCGAAAGCCCGGAATGACCTCGCGCATCGATACGATCCACTGCGGTCCGATATCTTTCAGTACTACTTCGTTTGCCATATTTTCCTCCAGTTCCATCAGTCGTAATCGTGCTCTCAATCGGGAGAGCCTTTCGGTCTCCTCCTGCACCATGGCTTGCTGTTCTACTTCGCGAAGCATCAGCATGCCCCGCAGCGCATCGGGCGTAACGCCTTCCTCGATCACCGTGGCAATCCGATCCAACGGAAAACCGAGATCTTTCAACGCGAGGATACGGTGCAACCGCGGAACCTGGCTCGCGGAGTAATAGCGATAACCCGAGTCCACATCGACACGCGCCGGCTTCAAGAGCCCGACTTCGTCGTAGTAGCGGAGCGTCTTGATCGAGACTTGAGTAAGAACGGAAAACTCTCCAATTTTCAGCACGAATCCGTTATAGAGCCTCCTGTCACTGGAGAGTCAAGAGACTTTTTTAGATTTGTTTGGATCGTTTTAAAGCCTGGGACACACGGCGCTTTGCTCATCACCACGGCGATCACCGGATTCTCTCCGGCTCGTGTTCAGATCACCCGATCCCGCTCTGCGGGATCACCCGATCACCCGATTTCCTCGTGGCTTTACACCATTGCCCTTTCCCTGGAACAATATTGGTGTTCGGAGGAGACCATCATGAAAAAGCTTATGTTTTTGGCTGCGATACTGATCGGGTCTCTGGTTTTCGGCCAGGGCGCGTCGAAACCCGATCCATGGGCTGGAACCTTTAAACTGGATACGGCTAAGTCCAAGATGCACGGTCCGCCGCCCAAGGAAGAAACCGTCAAGTCAGAAGGCACGGGCGCTGATGGCAACATGGTTAAGTACAGCATCAGCGGCGTCGAGGCCGATGGCAAGTCGTTCACCCAAACCTACGATGGCAAGGCTGATGGCAAGCCCTATCCGGCCATGGCCGACGGCCAGGAGATAGCCAAAATCAGTTACCACAAAGATTCCGACCATCAGTACACCGGCAAAGGAACGGGCTCTGACGGAACCATCTCCACCTCCAAGGTGACGCTCTCCAAGGACGGTAAAACCATCACGGTTCAAGAGCACGTTAAGGGGCCGCAGGGCGAATACGACCAGACCGTGGTGTACAACAAACAATGATTTCCCCGTGCGCATTACCCTAATACTTGTCCCCGGGATGCATGGTCGAAGCTGAGCCGGTTAGCGAGCCCATTGGAGAACTGTCCCTTGCTGCCGCAGAGCCTGCCCTTAGGGACTGAGCAGCGCGAAGGATTCGAATGGGCGGACGCGCATCCCGCAATGCGGGAGGAGCGCACAAAATCAAGAATCAGAAGGACGCACCTTCGAATTTCCGCCCTTCGCACAAACCGCGAAGAGCCTGCCCCGAGCGGAGTCGAGGGGATGGGCCACCACTCGTACAAAACTTTACTTGAGCAATAGAAGTCAGCCACAACATGCTGATCGTTCTTGTGTTTTGACTCATCGTGGTCATGCGCAAGTCAGGTGGATTGGTAAGCGCCTTTCTGAAGCCCTGCCATTCTACGAGCACGGAGGATTGCGATGCCGGGTATGTTGCTTAAGCTGAAGCGATCACAGGTGATCACAGTGCTGGCAGCGAGCGTTAGCTGCACAGCTCTCGCATCGTCAGGAGCCGCAGCGCAGAGTTCCCTCGTGGGGCCGGTGACCGGAGTGATTGACGACGTCCGGTATGAAGGGAACCAATATTACGTTTTCGGCTGGGCCTGCCAACAAGGAATCCGAAGCTCGATCGAGGTTCACGTCTATGCGAACCGCGCTGCGGGCGACCCCGTGGCAAAGTATGTTACCAACGGAAAAGCCGACTTGAGCAACGAGCCCGCCGTCGACCAAGAATGTCACGATGCACCGGGCGGCAAGCATCGCTTCAGGGTCGCGCTACCCAACCAGCTCTTGCGGACTTTTCAGAAGAAGAAGCTCTACGTGCACGGGATTGCGCGGACAGACAATGTGGGAAACGCGGCCATCGCTGGCTCGGGCAATTTCCGATTCCCACCTCCTAGATGGGTCGAGCCGCCCACGCCCAATCTTCTCGACGGCCCGCGCGCCGCCGTTTTCGATACAGCGAAAGAATCGTGCGAGCAGATCGACATTCCCGACGCTCAAGCCCGGGCCTTCCGTGACCACACGGGAATAGTCCATCTCATTGCTTCGCATTACATCACCCGCGCCAGCGTGGGGCCCACGCTGGAGAGCGCGAAACACAGCTGCCAGGTGGTGTACAACTCGCGCCATGACGCCAACCCCGCGAATTTTGATGATGCTACATGGCTGACTTCGTTTTACAGTGTCGACGGCAAACGGGTGGTGGGCCTGGGACACATGGAATACCACGGTTTTGAACACCCCGGCATGTGCGCGACGAAGCAGGACACCAATGACTGTTGGTACAACGCGGACACGTTTCACATGTCAGAAGACGGCGGTTATCATTTCGGATCGCCCCGGTCTCCGGCGAACTATGTTGCGGGTCTTCCCTACAAGTACGAACCAAACCGGGGACCTGAGGGCTATAGCATCGACACCAACATCGTCAAGGCAGGTGATTGGTTTTATGCCGTAGCCACCGGCTGGCCGTGGCCGCCTGACTGCGGTGGCGGCAAAGGACAACAACCTTGCCTCGTTCCCGGTGGGGCAGCTCCAATTCGTACCGCCGACGTCCTCGATCCTAAGTCCTGGCGCGCTTGGGACGGTTCAGGATTCAACAGAGCCTTTGTCGACCCTTACCTGGGTGCTGTACCCCGTCCGCAAGACCATCTTTATACGCCGGTGCCGTACCTGGATTACGTCAACGCCATTAACTTTCACGAAGCGTCACAATTGTTCGTGGCGACGCTGTGGGACCCTGGAACGATGCCTACGGCGGGCCGCCAGGACTCTATTTTTCGACTTCGCCGGACCTGATTCACTGGAGCAAACCCGTGCTGGCCATTGCCCAGGACCAACTCTTTCAGCGGGAACCGGAAGGAAATTGGTCGTATATGTATTTCTCGCTGATCGATCCCAAGTCAGCTGATCGTAACTATTCGACCATTACAGACGATCCCTATCTCTATTATGTGCGCCTCGATAACAACCACGGTCCATACACACGGGTCTTGTTCCGCCAAAAAATAAAACTGGACTGGCTGATGAAAGCCCAGGAGAAACCAAGAGACGCAAAATCCAAGCGAAGCATCGCGGCGCTGGCGCCGTGACCGTTTGAACAAGACGTCGGTCCTGGCCCAGTTGTGTCGTAGGCAACCCGAGCCAAAATAAAACTGAACCGACGGGAAGCTTGGGCCTCCCCGCCCTGATACCTGTCCCTCCGGCGCTTAGCGCCGCGCGTTTCCGATCACCCGATCACCGGATCACCCGATCACCCGATTTCTTCTGGGTTGTCGGCCACGCTCGCCGAGCCTCACGACTGGCTCACGCCTCCGAACATTGCGAGTCCAATAGGAGGACCTGCCACAACGGCAGGTTCAACCATAATCTTTGAAAGGAATTGCCATTGATGCGAATCACGGTTATTCCACTGGGAGTCTTAGTCTTACTCGTGGCGCTTCCCATCCTCGCTCAAACTGCCCGTGGTAACGCTCCCGCCGCCAAGTTCTGGACCAAAACGCCGGTAACCTCCGAGGATCTACGTATCGCCCAGCGCGCCGCGGACATCCTGGGCTTGCCGGAAAAATGGGACCGCAACGACACAGACAAGTGTCCCGCCGAAGCCACGACGTTCAGTTTGTACTGCGCGCTGCAGATGGCCTCCCAGGAAGCGAGCGGCAAGCAGGACGGGCATCATGCCGTCATGGAGGAAGCACGCATCACCGTAGACCTCATGGCGCCCAAGAAATACGGCGCACGGCTGGTCGACTACAACAACGATCCTGCAACCAGCTTTCAGGACGTCCAGGAATTTTTCCGCATTCTAAAGAATCGGCTGAGCCGCCGGATGGCCGAGGAGACCCCGGAGGCGACACTCACCGCTCGCGGCGAGGGTATCTCCCGGTCCCTGCCACCCGTGACCGCAGCCGATGTGCGGATCGTCCGGCGCGCGAAAGCGATCCTTGATTCGCCCGTCCGGTGGAACCGCGCTGACAACCGCGTCTGTCCACCCGGAGCCAAGACTTTCAGCCTCTACTGCGCCTTGGAACAGGCCACCCAGGAACTCAGTGGCAAGTTTGAGCATCGTGGAGCCGCCATGCAGGAAGCACGGTTTGTCATCGAGGACATCGCGCCCAACGCACCGTACTACGATCACCGCCTCATGGACTTCAACAACGATTCCTCCACCACGTTCTTCGACGTCGGGAAGTTCTTCCAGCTGTTGGAGGACCGCATTGTCAAGCGGCTGGCAGCACAGAACGGCCACTAACCGGCTCGATTCTTGTTGAATCCCATCCTTCGCAAGGAATGCGAAGGATGGGAGGCCGTCCAGCTGATAAGTGTCAGTCGTTGTCAGGCTCCGCAACGTCTAAAAAATTAGTGGCGTCGTCGACAAAGAACACCTGGTTGCCGATCGCCAACAGCCCGAACAAGGCGCCCGCGCCCGGAGGCGAACCACTTGAGTCCACAAGTCTCTTTGCGACCTGTTGGCCGTCGTGCGTGATCTCGACCAGGTTGCCGTCGGCGCCGTTGGCCACAATGATGTTTCCGTTGGGGGCGAGTGTCATGCCCAGTGGATCGTTCAGTGCGCCGCCTTCGGAGATGGTAACGCCGGTACCCACGCTCGAGGTGCGGGTGAGCGGGTTAGGTATCCCGGCAATGCGATTGTTGAGGCTGTCAGAGACGAAGAGCAGGTCCTGATCTCCGTCCAGGGCGACCCCAGTGGGACCGATGATCAGCGCGGCCGGATCGAAGCGTACCGGAAATCCTGAGCCGATCACCGTGCTCGAGACTACCTGAGGCCTGTCTGGACGGTCGACTTGGAGGACCACACGGACCACGGTCGCGCTGTTGGAAGGCGTGTTGCTGTTCAGGTTGGTATTGTTAAGGATGTTGGTGACGAACAACGACGCGGTAGTATCGCCGTCGGCCGCGGTCATGTCCCAGGGGCCGGCGATGTTGCCCCCGGAGATGGTTTCCACGACATTGCCGTTGGCGTTGAGAACGATCAAGCATCCTACGTTGATCGTGGCGGAGGTGCCATCACTGGTGGGCAGGCTGCCTACAACGACCCAGCCGCTCCGCAACACGACCAGGGCGGTGGTCAGACCGATGCCTCCGGGACACTTGCCGGGCAGATCGTCGACGTCAATTTGCGCGAACAGTTGAAACGCCCCGCTGGGCGAGATTTGCACGATCGTGGAGCCCGTGCCCTGCTGGTTCTTGCCGTTGTTGAAATTGCTAATCAGAATATTTCCCTCGACCAGCTTGCCCTTCGACGCCGGAATCAGCGCGACTCCGTAAGGGTTGACGTCGCCGTTCGCGGGGACCGTCGAGGCAACCTGGTCGATGTCGTTGAGCGACGGTAACGCCTGCGCCGCGAGCGTGACCGTGGCGCAACAACAGTAAAAGAGCACACTAAGACATAAGAATCGATTCGCTAGCATTCGAAACACGTAACCTCCTGATGGCACCCAAAGAAGCCGTATGGTTTAGTTAAGTTTTTTGTCTGCTGGATGGAAGTAGTACTGAATGTTTAGAACCTTGCGCCCAACGTGGAGTGGCCGCGGACACAACCAATCCTTGACACGCACGACAACTTGCGAGGCGCAAGTTGCATTACGCGAAACGACAGGCCTGATCGAGTCGTAATAAGCTTCTGCTAAGAAGGGGTGGAAGAGCGGTGCTTTAGCGCCGCGTTAGTGTATCGAGAGAAAGAAGATCCACACTGAGGGAAGCCCGGGCCACCCGTCCGATCCTGTGCTCGTTATCGTGAAAATCCACATTACAATGCGGACACTTCATAACACCTCACAACCAAAAAGCCCGCCTTGCGGCGGGCTCTGTTAAATCCTTTTTATTTCGACTTAACTGCACCCGCTCGTGCTTCCACAACTCATGCATCGGTAACACGACCCATTCCGCGTCATGATCGCGCCGCAGAGGTGGCAGGAAGGCGCGTCGCCCAGGTCCACCAGATCTTTCATGGCGTCGGCGGCGTGGTAGATGCCTCGATCCTGCATGTGCAGGCTATCGGCTCTTGGCTCTTGGCTATTGGCCAAACCGCCTTGGGGAGGCCTCGTCTCGAAATCGGACGCAGCCGAGGGCGGCTGCGCTCCACCTGTTGATTGCGCTCCACGGTCTACCGTTCCGTTCAGCTCCTTGAACAGCGGATACTGCTTCCCGGTGACAAACCGAATCTCGAGCCAGCGGAAGATGTAATCCATCATCGACTTGGCGATCGGGATCTCGGGGTTGCCGGTGAAGCCGGCGGGCTCGAAGCGGGTGTGCTGGAACTTGTCGCACAAGAGCTTCAGTGGCACGCCGTGCTGCATCGCGAGCGACACGGCGAGGGCGAAGGAATCCATCAGGCCGGAGACGGTCGACCCTTCCTTGGCCATGCGGATGAAGAGCTCGCCGGGGGTGCCGTCTTTGTAGAGGCCGACGGTGATGTAGCCTTCGTGGCCTGCGATGGCGAACTTGTGCGTGACCGAGGCGCGTTCGCCGGGCAGGCGGTGGCGCAGAGCGCGCGGCGGCGCGGACTGCTGCTCTTCCGCGGTGGGCATACGCACCGCAGCCAGGGCAACGGCCTGCTGCTCGGGCGAGAGCTTGGTAAATGCCGCCATCTCCGGCGTTAACACTTCGACTTTCTCGGCGCGCGTGCCACGGCGGGCAGCTTCTTCTTTCTTGGCGGCGGCCATCAGGGGCTGCGCTTTCTTCGATCCGTCGCGATAGATGGCCACTGCCTTCAGTCCCAGCTTCCAGGACTGCAGGTAGGCATCCATGATGTCTTCAATTGAAGCCTGCTCGGGCAGGTTCACCGTCTTCGAGATGGCGCCGGAGATGAACGGCTGCGTGGCCGACATCATCATGACGTGGCCCATGTAGTGGATGGTGCGCGTGCCCTTCTGCGGCTTGAAGCTGCAATCGAACACCGCCAGGTGCTCGTCCTTGACTCCGGGCGCGCCTTCGATGGTGCCGGTGGAATCGATGTAGCCGACGATGGAGTTCACCTGGTCCTGCGTGTAGCCCAGCTTCCACAGTGCCAGGGGCACCGTGTTGTTCACGATCTTGATCATGCCGCCGCCGACCAGCTTCTTGTACTTGACCAGCGCCAGGTCAGGCTCGATGCCGGTGGTGTCGCAATCCATCATGAAGCCGATGGTTCCGGTGGGCGCGAGCACGGTGACCTGCGAGTTGCGATAGCCGAACTTTTCGCCCAGGGCCAGAGCTTCGTCCCAGCTGGCCTTGGAGCCTTCGTAGAGGTTTGCGGGGACGTCATCTTTATTAATGTTGTTGACCGAAGCCCGGTGCATGCGGATGACATCCAGGAACGGCTCGCGGTTGACGTACCAGCCGGGGCAGGCGCCGCCGGTGATGTCCTGCGGCGAGACGCGCGGCGTAGCCGGCGCGAGTGCCGGGCACTGCTCGGCGATGCGCGCCGATTGCAGATACGCTTCGCCGCACATGATGGCGGTAACGCACGCGGCGTATTCTCTTCCCGCGATGGAATCATAGGGCAGCCCTGACGCCATCAGCAGCGCGCCCAGATTGGCGTAGCCGAGGCCCAGGGGACGGTAGTCGTGTGAGTTGCGCGAGATGCCCTCCGTCGGGTAGCCGGCGTTGTCGACCAGAATCTCCTGCGCCGTGATCATGATGTCCACGGCGTGGCGGTACGCGGGAACGTCAAACTCACCGTTCGACTTCAGGAACTTCATCAAGTTGAGCGAGGCGAGGTTGCAAGCCGAGTCGTCAAGGAACATGTATTCTGAACACGGGTTTGAGGCGTTGATGCGCGCCGTGTTCTTCGAAGTGTGCCAGCGATTGATGGTCGAGTCGTACTGCATGCCCGGGTCCCCGCACTGCCAGGTGGCTTCGGCGATCTTGCGCAACAGGTCGCGGGCTTTGTAGGCCTGCATGATGTGGCCGTCTTTGACCGCGCGCGTCGAGAACTCAGCGTCGCGCTCCACCGCGTTCATGAACTCATCGGTCACGCGCACGGAGTTGTTGGCGTTTTGGAAGAAGATGGAGCTGTAGGCTTCCGCGTCCGGCCCGGAACCGTCATATCCCATCTCCACCAGCGCCCAGGCTTTGGCTTCTTCCTTGGCCTTGCACTCGATGAAATCCACGATGTCAGGATGGTCGACGTTCAAGATGACCATCTTGGCGGCGCGGCGCGTCTTGCCGCCGGATTTGATCACGCCGGCAAAAGCGTCAAAGCCCTTCATGAAGCTCAGCGGGCCGGAGGCCTGTCCGCCGCCGGAAAGCACTTCCTGCGAGCCGCGCAGCGTAGAAAGGTTCGTTCCCGTGCCGCTACCCCACTTGAACAGCATGCCTTCGGTCTTGGCCAGCGTGAGGATCGAGTCGAGCGAGTCTTTCACCGAGTTGATGAAGCACGCGGAGCACTGCGGGTTGCGGTATCCGGTGGTCGCGAATTCGGATTGCCCGGTCTGCATGTTCCAGTGCCAGTTCTGCGCGTCCGACTGAGGCTCCAGACGATCGCAACCCACGTTGAACCACACTGGAGAGTTGAAGCTGGCTTTCTGCTGGACGAGGATGTGCACCAGCTCGTCATGGAAAGTGTCGCGATCGTCGGCGGTAGCGAAATAGCCCTGCTGCCAGCCCCAGTCGCGGATAGTCTCCGCCACGCGCTGGATGAGCCGGCGCACGCCGGTCTCGCGCTGCGGCGTGCCCAGCGCGCCGTGCAGGTACTTGCTGGCCACAATGTTGACGGCGGTCATGGACCAGTCCTTGGGCGACTCCACTTCGCGCTGCTCGAAGATGCTGTTGCCCTTGGCATCAGTGATCGAGGCGGTACGCAGCTCCCATTCCACTTCGTCGTAGGGCGAGACGCCCGCGCGCGTGAAGTTGCGCGGGAACTTCAGTCCCGGCGCGGTCTTCTGGGAGGCGGTGGGCTGGATGGTCTGCGCGTTGCTCGTTGTCGTCTTCAATTCCGCCATTATGTCTTCTCCACTCTTGGCCAGCGTTACAAGGTTGTCGTTAAAGTCTTGGGCACTCCTAATACTTCCCCAGCCTTTTGAGACACGCATCTTCCTCCGCGTGTCTGCGCCTGCGCGGTAGAAAACTGCTTAAAATCCTGCAGGGAAAACTTTTTCGTATTCACGGGTTTTGCAGACGCGTTCCACGGCGCGTTCAGCTTCCGTGGCTGCGGGCCGCTGCTCAAAGAATTGCGAGGCCGTGTCGCGCTGCGACATCAGCCATTCCTTGAGCGCCGTGGCGGCGCCACGACGTTCTTCCGCCTGGGGCACCACCGCGTAGCGCAGGTAGCAGCGCGCCTCCTGCAAGCGCTCGCGCCATGGATTGCCGGCGGTAAACAGACGGTTGAGCGCCCGGGCCAGGTCTTCCGTCTCCTCGACCTCGAAAACCGCCAGCATGCGCCGGCTGTAGGGACCGGCGGGCTGGGTGATCTCCTCCGCCAGGGCATAGATCCCTGGCTGCCGGGGGACCAGCAACAGCTCAAAGCTGGACTCACAATGAAACCAACGCGACCAGTTCATTTCCATAACGTACTCCAAAGCATCCGTCGCCGCCGCCGCTCAAGAAGCCGGCGACGGCTGGTTTTTCGAACCTTTCTGTGTTGCAGATCACCGCGATCTAACTTGCTTCCGGCTCACCTCGGTGCCGGTTTTGACTTCTTTGTCAGCAAGCCCCGTCTGGTTGCGGCGAGGTCGAGTGTTGGAAAGTTACTCCTGTATGTTGGGTCTGTCAATAGCCCAGCACAATATATTGTACATTATTCTCAGATGCATCACTGGCGACCCTAAGTTGCTTTATTTTCCGTGTTTTACCCGTATTTTACCGTTGATCAGGGGTGTTCTTTGCGTGGTTCGCCCGCAGTTACCTTGGTCCAATCTGAGGGTCGTGTAGCTTGAAATCCGCACTCCCGACGCGGCTGGAGAACATTCTGGCGCCAGTTGAAGCGGCGATGAAGATGTCGTCAATCTACGCGGCACAATCCAGCGCGTCAATGCCAGAAAATTGGGCATATGTTGTGGACGAGTGTGGAAAAATAGCCTGCCGCGACGTTCGTAGCGTCAATCCAGCTCCGCTGCGCCAACCAGCCACCCAATCACGAGGATTGCCGGGCAGCTTTGCTTGCTGTTACGCTCCTGGCCATGAAAACCCTTGCCCGGCTTTTGCCGCTTTTCGTCGCGCTCTCCTGCGCGGCGCAACATCTGGTCGACCCAAAGACCTTCGACGCCATTGCCACCGAGTACTCCGGCGAGTCCGCACAGGAGAACACGCGGCGCATTGTGGAGTATCACCGCATTCAGGGCAGCCCCATGATGGCGGCTGTCGCCACGGAGGTCGTTCTGCCGCGGTTGAAGGCTTACGGTTTGGAAGCGGGGATCGAGCAGTTCCCTTCGGACGGCAAGATCAAGTACGGAACCTACACCTCACCGATGGGCTGGGACATGCGTTCCGGCGAGCTCTGGATCGAGAACGTTGCCGGGGCCGAAGGTTTCAAACCCACCTTGCTGTGCCGCTA
>Ga0126379_10000481_pt1 | contig 22052 bp, 24 predicted proteins | sample PanSoiMetPlot_24_FD_92640 | JGI IMG/M metagenome (GOLD analysis project Ga0126379, IMG submission 92640) | Tropical forest soil microbial communities from Panama - MetaG Plot_24 | ecosystem: Environmental > Terrestrial > Soil > Tropical forest > Bulk soil | place: Panama | collected 2016-02-17
GGTCGGCTGATCAGGCTCGCAACGCTTGACATCGTGCCGACCTACGCCATGTGGCACGACCTCGATGCGCGCCTCGCCTACCGGATATGGCACTGGACGTTCCTGGCGCTGCCGGCGCCGGGGCCGGAAAATATCATCGGCCGGGATGCACTCGCTTTCTGGGACTGGAAGACGGCACCTGGCACCCAGGCCAAAAGCCTCGCGGCTTTCGATCCGCGCGCGCTGGCCCACTACCACGCATTCTTTTCCGACCCACTGCGCATCCACGCAACCTGCGAAGACTACCGCGCCGGTCGCACCACCGATCTCGCCCATGACGAGGCCGACCGTGCGGCAGGAAAGAGGATCGCCTGCCCCGTGCTCGCAATATGGGGCGCAAGCGGCATTCCAAGCGAGACCAAGAGCCCGCTGGACACTTGGCGCGAATGGGCGAACGATGTGCGAGGCTTCGCGATCGACTGCGGGCATTATCTGCCGGAGGAAAATCCGCGGGCGACCACGATGGCGCTTCTCGACTTCTTCGCCGGCCAATAGAGTATTTTTCGATTAGGTCGACATCGGTAGGATCAACCTAACAGGAAAATGCTCCACAGTGTCTCACAGCACTTCATGGTCACCATCGACCGCCAGCAGGCCTTCACGGGCACCAAAGACGTCGCCGCGCGGTTGCGCTTCGACACGGTGCGACTCGAAACTTGGCTCGCAGCCCATGCGCCGGGATTTGCCGGGCCGCTCACGGTGCGCCAGTTCAAGGGAGGGCAGTCGAATCCGACTTATCTGCTCGGGACCCCCGGCCGCCGCTACGTGCTGCGGCGCAAGCCGCCCGGCAAGTTGCTGCCCTCCGCTCACGCTGTCGACCGCGAATTCCGCGTCATCTCGGCGCTCTATCGCCAGAACTTCCCAGTGCCGGAGCCGGTCGTCTATTGCGACGATGCGGACGTGGTCGGCACGCCGTTCTTTGTCATGGGCTACGTCGACGGACGCATCTTTTGGGAGCCACACTTGCCAGACTCGAACCCGACCGAGCGCGCCGCCATCTACGATGCGGCCAATGCGACCATCGCGCGCCTGCATAGCTTCGATCCGGCGGCGATCGGGCTTGCGGACTATGGTCGCGGCGAGAATTACGTTGCCCGCCAGGTCGAGCGCTGGTCAAAACAATATCGCGCCTCGGAGACGCAAACGATCGACGATATGGAACGGCTGATCGCCTGGCTGCCAAACCACCTGCCGCCGCCCGGGCCGGTGCGGCTAGTCCACGGCGATTTTCGCCTTGACAACACCATCTTGGCGCCGGACACGCCTGAGGTGCTCGCGGTTCTCGATTGGGAACTCTCGACGCTTGGCGACCCGCTTGCCGATTTTTCCTATCACCTGATGAAATACCATATGCCGCCGACCGATGACGGCGGTGGCACGGGCTCGCTGGTCGGCCACGACCTTCGAGCGCTCGGCATGCCGTCCATGGCGGCATACGTGGATGCCTATGCGACGCGTACCGGCCTTGATCCGCGCCCGCACCTGAACGCCTATTTAGCGTACAATTTTTTCCGTATCGCAGCGATTTTGCAAGGCATCGCCGGCCGGGTGCGGGACGGTACCGCGACCAGCGAGCACGCCGCTGCCAGGGCGCTGATGGTGCGCCCATTGGCGGCTACGGCGTGGTCGTTTGCTTGTGCGGCGGGCGCCGGATGAAACGCGTCGCGCTAGCGCTCGGGGCCGGTGGTGCGCGCGGGCTTTCCCATATAGCGGTGTTCGAGGCGCTCGACGAGTTGGGCGTGCGGCCGGTTGCGATTGCCGGCTCCTCGATCGGCGCCGTGGCGGGCGCGGTCTATGCGGCCGGTATGAACGGCAAGGCGCTCCGCCGCTACGTCATCGATCTCGCCCACACTCGCGCCGAGGTGTGGCGCCGCCTGATGCTGGCGCGCGCCGGTACCATCGGGGACATGTTCAGCGGCGATTTCACCGACGCCGTGCGGCTCGATGCCGAGAAGCTTGTCGCGCAGTTTCTGCCTGATCTCGTGCCGGACGATTTCGGTGCGCTCGGTATTCCGCTTGCCGTGATTGCGTCCGATCTTTACGGCCGGCGCGAGGTGGCGCTCGCGACCGGTCCGCTCAGGCCAGCGCTTGCGGCCTCGATCGCGCTGCCGACGATCATGCGGCCCGTGGTGCTCGGCGAACGCGTGCTGATCGACGGCGGCGCGACCAACCCGCTGCCGTTCGACCTGTTGCACGGACGTGCCGATATCATCGTGGCGGTGGACGTCTCGGGGCCACCGACTGAGGAGCGCAAGGGCGTCCCCAACACCATCGAGTCGCTATACGCAACCGTATTGGTGATGACGAGCGCAATCATCAACGAGAAGCTCAAGCACGAAGCGCCCGATCTCCTGGTGCAACCGAATGTCGGCACGTTCCGGCTGCTCGATTTCTTTCAGGCCAGCGCCATCCTGCGAGTCGCGGAGGCGGCGAAGACGGACATTAAGGCGAAGCTGGAGGCGCTGCTCGGACTATGACTGCTGAGTGGAAACGCAATCGGCTCATTTTCCATGATTTTTTTGGGGTGTTTCGTTTTGCCAAAAATAGCATATTATTTCTGTGTCGCTGACGTAACCGAACGGCAGGCCTACCGCCGCTCGGCAAAGAAGTCGAGCAGCAACGTCGCGGCCTCCTGCTCGGCAATGCCGCCATAGACTTCAGGCCGATGATGGCAGGTCGGCGAGGCGAAAAACCGCACACCATTGTCAACGGCGCCGCCTTTGGGATCGGCCGCCCCGTAGTAGAGCCGTCGAATGCGAGCGAACGACAGTGCGCCCGCGCACATCGTGCACGGCTCCAGCGTCACATAGACGTCGCAGCTGGTGAGGCGCTCGGTGCCGAGAGATGCGGCTGCCGCCCGCAGTGCCACCAACTCGGCGTGCGCCGTGGGATCATGGTCGGTGACCATGCGGTTGCGGCCGCGGGCAATCACCTCACCGTCGCGCACGACCACACACCCGACCGGCACCTCGCCCTCCGCCGCGGCAGCACGGGCCTGCGCCAAGGCCTGTTCCATGAAAGATGCCACGCTCGTTATCGCCCGAAATCTCTGCTATCAGCCGACATGCTTATCGACGAAATCCGCCAAACGACGCAATCGCCATGACCAGAAAGCGAAGATCACCTCCCCCTGGAGGGGGGAGGTTGGCCGCGCAGCGGCCGGACGCGGGTGACAACGCCGCCGGATTTGCCGCGTGGCCGGGTCACCCCACCCCGGATCGCCTGCGGCGATCCGACCCTCCCCCTGCACGGGAGGGTGGAGCCGACCGCATTGCCAAGGTGATGGCACGGGCGGGCCTGTGCTCGCGCCGCGACGCCGAGGAGTGGATCGCGGCGGGCCGCGTCGCCGTCAATGGCGACACCATCTCGTCTCCAGCCGTGAACGTGACGGCGCGGGACCGCATCACGGTGGACGGTAAGCCGCTCCCCCGCCGCGAACGTACGCGGCTGTTTCTCTATCACAAGCCGGTCGGCCTCGTGAGCACCAGTGCGGATCCGCAAGGGCGTCCAACCGTGTTCGATGCGCTACCCAAAAATCTGCCGCGGCTTATGAGCGTCGGGCGCCTCGATATCGGCACCGAGGGGCTGCTTCTGCTCACCAATGACGGCGGGCTCGCCCGCGTGCTGGAACTGCCGGACACCGCCTGGGTCAGACGCTACCGCGTCCGCGCCCATGGCCGGGTCAGTCAAGGCGAACTGAACAAGCTCCGCGACGGCGTCACCATTGACGGCATCCGGTACGGGCCGATCGAGGCGATACTCGAGCGCGAGCAGGGCGCCAATGTGTGGCTCTCCTTCGCGATCCGCGAGGGCAAGAACCGCGAGGTGCGCAACGTGCTGCGCCACCTCGACCTGCAGGTCAATCGCCTGATCCGGGTCGAGTTCGGGCCGTTCGGGCTCGGCGAACTTGCGGAAGGCGCCATAGAAGAGGTCGAGACAAAAAATCTCCGCGAGCAGCTTGGCGCCCGCATCATCCGTGAGGCCGGTTGCGATTTCACCAAGCCAATCGTGGAGCGTCCGGCCGACTCACCGCTGAGCCGAGAGCAGCGTCGAGAGCAACGTCGCGCCCTGCGTGATCGCCTCCGCCCGCGCGAGAACCGCCGCGGCGAACGTGCCGCCGGACAGTTCGACCGCGACGATCACCGGCCATTCCGCAGTTCGTCCGCGGAGCGCGACGAGCGCCCTGAAAAGCCGCCCGGCCGCCCGCGCCGTGGCCATGCCTGGCGCAGAGACGACGCCCCGCTTCACCGAACCTATCGTGGCTCCCGGCGTGATGACCTCAAGATTGCGGACGAAACGAGGCCCGACAAGCGCGCCGGCCTCCTGACCGATAAAAAGGGCCGCCGCATCCTGGTTGAGCGGTTCGGTACGCAAAAGGAAAAGCCGGAGGCAGCGCAAGCACCGATCCGCGGGCGCCCGCCGCGCCGACGTCCGTCGCCTGACCGTGCCTCCGGTCCGCGACCGTCACGACCGCGATTTTCTAAGGAACGATCCGTTGAGCCCCGACCGGCAAAGCCGCGAAAATCCGATTCTCGAACCGATGGCCTCCGAAAGGAAGGACGTGGACAGCCCCGGCCGCATCTGCCTCGTTCGCGGACGCCGGGGCCGCAGCCGTCCGGCCCGCGCCCGCCGCGGAATCGCTGAATGCGCATCGTCGGCGGCCGGCTCGGCGGGCGCACGCTGGCAGCGCCCAAGTCGCAAAACGTACGGCCGACCAGCGACCGCTTGCGCGAATCCCTCTTCAACATCCTGGCGCATGGCTATGACGACCCGATCACCGGCGTGCGTGTCCTCGACCTTTTCGCCGGCACCGGTGCGCTCGGCCTGGAGGCGATGTCGCGCGGCGCGGCTTTCGCGCTGTTCATCGATGACAGCGCCGAAGGGCGGGCCTTGATCCGGCAGAACGTGGAGGCGCTCGGCTTAGGCGGCATCACGCGCATCTTCCGCCGCGATGCGACGAGGCTAGGTGATGTGCATCCGAATGAGCCGTTTGGGCTCGTGTTTCTCGATCCGCCTTATGGCAAGGGGCTCGCGGAAAAATCGCTCGTATCGCTGCGCAACGGCGGCTGGCTAGCGCCCGGCGCGTTGGTAATTGTCGAGGAGGCGGCAGATGCGAGATTTGCGGCGCCGCAGGGCTACGCCGAGATCGAGCGGCGACGCTATGACGACACGGAGTTCACTTTTCTGCGAGGTAAATAAGGGCGGGCAAGAGCGGCCCCGACGCCTTGGTGATACACCCCCGTCAAGTCCGCCTTTGCCCACGTGGTCCAGACTATCAGACTGTCAGTGAGGTAATGTTTAATTGATCATTAAGATTTGCAGATTAGCAACGACGATTCGCGGGGATCTTTTAGATCAGACCTGTCACCAGGTAATTAAGAGGGAGGTTAAAACTGTCGCCTCCACCGCACGTCCACTTAGCCTCGCAATGTAATGACGCGAAGGGCTCCAGGCAGACGCGTCCCCCGAGCGGCAAAACCACGCCCCGGCCCAACGCTGGGCTACCGCCCAATGCCGGAATGGAACGCCGCGACTCTCTTCGATTTCGTCCTGGACATGAGCCACTCAAAGTATGAGTCGATCCTCACTTTATCCTCCGCCGTCGTGACCTCTTTGCAATCGAGGCATTGATAGGTCCTGAGCATAGGATACCCGCCTACGCGGGTGAGCTTCATCGTTCCACGACAAATTGGACACATGCGAGACCCTCGCCATTGCACACGTTGCCCTTAGCCGTTCGTGTTGCGGCTACGATCAATCGTGTCTGTTCCACGGGCGACACCGTCGGCGTCAACACGAATATCGCGGAGCGGTTTGATTCGGACAAGGACCTGAAGGGCAATACCAAAGTGCAACATTCCGGCGCCACAAGGACAGATAGGTCACCGTTGCTGTTGCGTTTTTTGGCCTTAGCACACGTATTCCAGCGCCCATTCCCACCAGCCATAGTACGGGTATCCGCGGGGCACGTAACACAAGCTCGGGGCAACGGGGTAAACGCCGGAAGTGGGGCTGTACCAAAATGACGGATAGGTCGGATATCCGTAGTGCGGACCATAGACATAGCCCGAGCTTGTGCGCAGGACACCGACTGTCCACCCGCGTTTCGCGTTCCGGGCGTCTGCCGGTGTAATCACGGATGCAACACTTAGGACGCCGGCGGCTGCGAGAGCCGCGATCTTCGTGTACCGCATTATTTTCTCCCCCAAACGCAAGGACTATCCCCTTGCGTCTCATACTACCTATTTCTGATTTTGGCTACTGCGAGCCGACTTCGCGTTGCGCGTCCGCGAGGGCCCGTTCGCAGGTGCTGTTGTCGCTCGCGCGATCGGCTACCCGCGCTCGCTCCAACGCCGCCAGTGCGCGCTGGGCCCGTGCTCCTTCATCAAGCCTCGCTTCGGCTGCCGCGATTGAGTCTGGAGTAGGTTGGCGGTGGGTGGTGGCTGCTGTGCTCTGGCGGCCGGCCGGGCCGGCTGCCGCCGTGGCCGCGATCATTGCATCGACACGCGCCTGCATGCGGTCAATCTCCGGCGAGCAGGGGCCCGCCTGGCTGGGCACGGCGAAAAGGGCGATCGCTGCCGCGACCGGCGCGCAGAGGTAATGGATTCTCATGGTTGGACCTCCCGACAAATGTCGGGATTATACATGGCCGGCGCACTGGTGACGACTAGCCGAGCTTAACTCCTTTGCCGACGTGCGCTTGGCCGCCCGTTGTATTGTGAATTCTGGACACAGACGCCGCCGATGCCCGAGATTGATTCCATGCATTGCTCGCGGGTTGCAAAGTAGCACATGGGCGTTCCGCTCTTCGTATAGTATACCGCGCACCACGGATACGAGCTTGCCGATTGCGCCGATGCGGCCCGGTTGTCGCTGTACAACGCGGCGATGGCAGCGATGAACAATATAGTCAGGATTGGCAAGCGCATCGATGTCTCCCACAATTCGACTGGATTGCCGGAGTCCCATCCTATTCGATCGTCCCGGCGGGCGCCAGAATGACGGCGCTCCCGGCTTCGAGATTTCATCAGTCAGGCCATAAGGGAAGCCGGGGGAGCGACCCCCGGCCCCTCGGTCCAACAATAGGCGAGAGTTGCCTGATCGCACATGTGGGGAGCGACCCCGTGCATCAAGTATCGTACATCCTAGGGTTAGACCAACGGCTTACACGAGAATATATCATTGGAACGAAAAAGCTGCCATTTCCAAAGAACCACTCTCGCTATGCAGCGCGGCCCCCCAGGTGAACGCATGGAGCAGACGGAGGCGGCTCAGCGGCGCTCAATGTCTCGTGTTGTCATAAACACCCCAAACTCAGCCATGCCTATCGAGGGTGGCTTTCCTTTTTGGTGTGACACCGGTCGTCGGAATGCGTGGCCAGGGAGCAGCTTAGCCCGTTTTGCCCAAAAAGGAGGCCCCAGCCGTGAGGAACCGGGGCCACGTCCGGGGCCTAGCGGGCGAAGGAGCGCCAGCCGGACGCAGAGCTACAACCGGGGACTATCGAGGCGACCCGAGGGCCGAACCATGGCCGGTGACGCGATTGTTGCGGAGTGTTGCACTGGGGACGCGCATCCTTGACATTTGTTCGCTCTTTGTTCTGCGGCGATAGTAGCAAGGACGTCCGAGCGACGAGGCATTTTTGGCTAGGGCTGTTTTGCACGCTGGCGGGCACTGAAGAGTCAGAACATCGGCAGCTGGGCGAAGGCCCGGTCGCTCCTTTAGCGACAGTCCGAAGCCGCAAGCGATTAATGGCCTCAGTGGGGAGAGGGCGACGAGCCCTCTTTGTCGCTCCGCTCGATTTCCTGAGCGTCAGAGAAAAAGAGATAGTACGTGAACATGAGCAGCGGTGGCAGTGCGATCAGGAACCAGTTGCTCGCGTCCGCCACGTAGCCCGTCGCCATCGTAGCCAACCCAACGCACGCCGCTCCGAACGGTCTTGTGCCGATGAATTCCAGCATTGTCGCAAAGAATGAAATGGCGGCCCAACCTTAACGAGTCCCTCCCCCGTTCGATGGAGCCGCCCTGCCTGGCTACCCTCAAGCCAAGCTTATTGAAATCATCGGGCACCCTGATCGCTTCCGCATTGACCTAAATCATCAGCGTCGCCGAACCGCTATCAACTTAAGCGTTTCACGCCCTTTCTATCTCCGCCTTTAGCGCTACCAGCGCGTCCGGCGTGTCCACATCGACGAGTGCCGCGTTGCCGGTCAGCGGCACTTCAGTGACGGCTTCGGGGTAGCTCGCGATGAGATGGCGCGCGCCAGTATCGCCATCGAGCGCCGCCAGCTCCGGGAAAAATCGGCGCGACCACACCAGGGGGTTGCCACGCTTGCCGTCGATGGTCGGGACCACGACCAGCGCCCCCTTTTCGGGATCGAAGGCCGCAAGCAACCGGTCGATCAGCTTGGCATCGACTTGCGGCATGTCACCCAGGCAGACGATGGCGCCGTCGGCATCGGCCGGTACTGCCGCAATGCCGGCCTTGAGCGAGGTCGAAAGGCCGTTCGCGAAATCCGGATTGTGCACCAGCACCACCTCAAGGCCGCTGACGGCCGCCTCGACGCGCTCGCGCTGGTGGCCGGTGACCACGATCACGGGCCGCGCCTGTGATGCCAGCGCCTCCTGCGCGGCGATGCGCACCAGCGGTCGGCCGCTGATCTCCGCCAGCAACTTGTTGGGCCCGCCCATGCGGGTCGAGCGCCCAGCTGCCAGCACGATAGCGGCAATACGGCGGCCGGGCTTGACCTCGATCGCACGTGGCTGCGGGCGGGTGACGATTTCCATCAGCAGACCGCCGACGCCCATGGCGGTAATATCGCGCCGCGTCACCGGGAGGCCGCACAGGAGCCGCTCCAGCACCCAGTCGAAGCCGTTTTCCCGCGGACTGCGGGCACAGCCCGGGGCACCCAGCACCGGACGGCCACGGACAGATGCTACAAGCATGAGATTGCCGGGATCGACCGGCATGCCGAAATGCTCGATGGCGCCGCCGACCGCCTGGACGGCAGCCGGGATCACGTCGCGCCTGTCGGCGATGGCCGACGCGCCGAACACGATTGTGAGCTCGGCGCCGGCGTTAAGCACTTCGTCAAGCGCACGCGCGAGCGGCACGGTCTCGTGCGGAACGCGTCGCTCCGCCACGATCTTGGCACCGGCGGGCGCAAGCCGCTCCTGCGTCACCCGCAGGGTCTTCTCAATCACCTTGTCGGAGAGGCCCGGCAGCACGGTGGAGATGACTCCGACCTTGCGAATGCGATAGGACGCCACACGCACTAGCGGCGCCGCGCGCACAACCGCAAGTGCCTTGTCGCGCGCCGCGGCGCTCACCGCAAACGGAATGATTTTCACAGTTGCGATCATCTTGCCGGGGACGACCGGCGCGAAGGCGTCGAGTGTGGCGAGCGTGATATCCGCATCGACTTCGTTGAAGCGGTCAATGCCGGCCGGATCGACCACGACCACGCCTGCCGTCTCGGCGAACAGGTTGGCGCGCCCCGTAAAAGAGCGATCCACGTGCACGCCTTCGCCGGCGACTGCCGCTGCAAGCTCCGCGGCTGCGACATCCTCCGATACGTCGTCGGGCTCGATGCGGGCAACCATGATGGCCTTGATGCCGGCGGCCTTGAGCGCCGCGATATCGGCATCGCCGACCACGCTCCCCTTCTTGAGCACGAGGCCGCCCTGGCGGATCGAATGGACGACGATGCCGCCCTTCGCATCGCCAGGTGCGACGGGGCCGAATTTCATTTGAGTTCCCCCCTCCCTACCCTCCCCCGCAAGCGGGGGAGGGTAGGGAGGGGGCTGCTGACAGCCGCAGCGCAGCGGTGATCTCGCCCATGATGGCGACTGCGATCTCGGGCGGCGACACCGCCCCGATTACAAGACCGATCGGCGCATGGATACGGGAAAGCGCGGCGTCGGTCACGCCCTGCGCCTTGAGCCGCTCCAGCCGGCGCGCGTGTGTCTTTTTCGAGCCGAGCGCCCCGATATAAAAGCAGTCGTGGCTGAGCGCGTGGAGTAGCGCCGGATCGTCGATCTTGGGATCATGGGTCAGCGCTGCAAAAGCCGTGTAGCGGTCGACGCCGAGCGGCGGCAGTGCCTCGTCAGGCCACTTAGCGATCAGCTTCACGTCGGGAAAGCGTTCGGGGCTGGCGAACGCGGTGCGGGGGTCCACGATGGTCACGTCGTAGCCGAGCAGCCGGGCCACCGGCGCCAATGCCTGGCTGATATGCACGGCCCCGGTGACAACGAGGCGCGGCGGCGGCACGTGAACGGTCAGGAAAACGCGGCCCTGCGGGGTTTCCTCCATGCCGCTCTTGCCGCTGCGCAGATGCGCCTCCAACATTTCGCGCAGCGGATCGGCGGCAACATCTGCGCCGGTGACGAAGCGCTGGGCGCCCGACGCCACGTTGGTAACGATGACGGCGGCCCGCCGCGCGGCGCGTTCGGCGTTCAGCGATTTGAGGATGTCAAGGCGCATTACTCCACTTTCTCCACATAGACCCGGATGGTGCCGCCGCACGACAGACCGACCTTCCAGGCGGTGTCGTCGGCCACACCGAATTCCAGCATCTTAGGTTTGCCGCTTTCGATGACATCGATGGCTTCGGTCACCACCGCGCCTTCGACGCAGCCGCCCGACACCGAGCCGAGAAAATTCCCGTCCTTGTCGATGACGAGGTTGGAACCGACCGGTCGCGGCGCCGAGCCCCAGGTCTCCACCACGGTGGCGAGCGCAACATCGCGCCCTTCGCGTCGCCAATCCTCGGCAGCTTTGAGAATGTCTTCATCGCGCGCGAGCATTTGGGAATCTCCCGTCATTCGCTGTATCGAAAGAAATATAAGGACGGCCGCAGTGAAGGCCAAGGGTTGGGCGACTTACGCAACCCCTTCGAGCCACCCCTTCAGATTGCCGGGCGAGTTCCTCTCCCCGGTACGGTGCCCCGACAGAGCGCGGCAGAGGGCTTCCATGCTGTCCAGATTATGCACTGGGCGAAACTCGTCCACATGGGGCAGCATTGTTCGCACGCCGCGGGCCTTGGCTTCGAATCCCTCAAAGCGCAACAGCGGATTTAGCCAGATCAGGCGACGGCAGGAGCGGTGCAGGCGGTCGATCTCGAAGGCGAGGCGGTCGTCAGGGTCGCGCTCGAGCCCATCGGTGACCAGGAGCACAATCGCGCCGCCTCCGAGCACCCGGCGCGCCCACTGCTTGTTGAAGGCGGCGAGAGAGGAGGCGATGCGGGTGCCGCCCGACCAGTCGGCGACGCTTGCCGAGCAGGCGGCAAGCGCCTCGTCGGGGTCCTTGGCCTTGAGCGCACGGGTGACATTGGTGAGCCGGGTGCCGAACAGGAAGGAATGGACGCGCTTCCTGGCATCCGTCACGGCATGAAGAAAATGCAGGAACAGCCGCGTGTATTCGCCCATCGAGCCGGAGATGTCGAGCAGCGCCACGATCGGCGGCAGCCGGGTCGTTGGGCCACGATATTTCAGATCGATCAGCGCACTGCCTGCATGCATGCTGGCGCGAAGCGTGCGGCGGATATCGACCACATGGCCGTGGCGGTCGGGTGCGAGGCGACGCGTCCTGACTTCTTCGAGAGAGAGCACCATGCGCTTGATCGCGTCCTTGGCGCGCGCGATCTCGGCCGCCGACATCTGGGCAAAATCCTTTTGCTGCAGCACCTCGCGGTCCGACACGGTGAGGCGCCGGTCGATCTCGATCTCGCGTTCCTCATCCGCGCGCTTGTCCTTGAGGCTTGCAAACAACGCGTCCCGAACGCGCGCGGAGCCCGCCTGCGGCTTTTGCATGGCGCCCGGTGCCCGCGGCATCATCATCGCCATCATCCGGTCGAGATAGCCGCGCTTGCGGAAGAAAATCCGGAACGCCTGGTCGAACAGCACCGAATGCTCGTGCTTTTTCACGAACACCGCATGGAGGGTCCAATAGAAATCCTGCCGCTCGCCGACGCCCGCGGCCCTGACGGCCGCAAGCGCATCGAGCACCGCGCCGGGCCCGACCGGAATCCCCGCCGCGCGCAGCGCGCGGGCGAAATACACGATGTTCTCGGCGAAGCGGCCGGTACCGCTTTCACCTCCCTTGTTTGCGGGGGAGGTTGACGCGCGCAGCGCGTCGGGAGGGAGCAAGTGAGGAGGACGCTGCGAAGTCACCGCAAAACCTTGTCAATCGTTTGCTGAAGCACCCCCACCCTGCCCTCCTACAGGCGTTAACTTACGCTGGGGCGGTGCGGCAATTTCCTCCCCCTCCCCCTTGTGGGGAGGGGTCGGGGGTGGGGGTCGATGAGTGTTGCACCGCCGTGCCACTGCCTCCCGCCCCTCCCACCCCGACCCTCCCCCAGCCGAAACCGCGTATACGCGGGTTTCGGCCACTCGATGAAGTGATCGAAATCGGCAACAGCCGATTTCGATTGGAGGAGGGAGTCGCGGCGGCACCGCCACGGCATCAGTTAACGCCTATGCCCTGCCCTCCCCGCAAGCGGGAGAGGGAAAAGCGAAACTCACTCCGCCGCCCGCAATTCTGCACGCAGGCCGTCGATCAGCTCCTTTGCCTTGGAGCCTTCAATGCGGGCGATATCGTCCTGGTATTTGAGCAGCACACCGAGCGTGTCCGACACGGTCGCCGGATCGAGCGCGACGGCGTCGAGCTCGGTGAGCGCGCTCGCCCAGTCGAGGGTCTCGGCAACGCCCGGGGACTTGAACAGGTCCTGGCGCCGCAGTGCCTGCACGAAATGCACGACCTCCCGCGACAGCCCGGCCGCGATGCCGGGCACCTTGGCGCGCACGACGGCCAGTTCGCGCTCGGCTGTCGGATAGCCGACCCAGTGGTAGAGGCAACGCCGCTTGAGGGCATCGTGGATCTCCCGGGTACGGTTCGAGGTCACAACCACAATCGGCGGACGGCCTGCCTTGACGGTGCCGAGTTCCGGGATGGTGACCTGGAAGTCGGCCAGCACCTCCAGAAGAAACGCCTCGAAGGCCTCGTCGGTGCGGTCAAGTTCGTCGATCAGCAGCACCGGCGCGCCGGCGGTGTCCGGCTCGAGCGCCTGCAGCAGCGGCCGCTTGATCAAAAAGTGTTCCGAGAACACGTCGTGGGATAGCCGCACGCGATCGACCGCACCTTCAGCCTCGGCAAGCCTGATCGCGATCATCTGCGCGGCGTAGTTCCACTCATAGACCGCGGCCGCGACGTCGAGACCCTCGTAGCATTGCAACCGGATCAGCCGGCGGCGCAGCGTGGCGGAGAGGACCTTGGCGATCTCGGTCTTTCCAACGCCAGCCTCGCCTTCGAGGAAGATCGGCCGCCCCATGCGCAGCGCCAGGAACAGCACGGTGGCAAGCGAACGATCGGCGAGATAATCGGCAGAAGCGAGCAGCGCCAGTGTTTCATCGATGGATTTGGGCAGAGGGGTCACGAAAAAGCCTTTCCGCACCGGATATAAGGCTGATCGCGGCGACCGTCCACCCTCGCGGCTCTTTTCGGAGGGACCGGAATTAAGGTAGCTTCGGCAATGCCGAGGAGAACGCCATGAAAATTCCGCGCCGTCGATGTCTGCAACTCACATTGGCAGCTGCTGCCCCGTCCGCCTTTCCGCGGTTCGCATCGGCGCTCGATTACCCCACGCGGCCGGTGCGGGTGATCGTTCCGGTTGCGCCCGGCGGAGGGGCCGATATCGTCGCGCGCCTTACGTGCCAGTGGCTTTCAGAACGTCTGGGCCAACAATTCATTGTCGAGAATCGACCGGGTGGTGGCACCAATATCGGCACCGAGGTGGTGGTGCACGCGTCGGCCGACGGCTACATGCTGCTGCTCGTCAATTTGACCCATGCGATCAACGCAACGCTTTATGAAAAGCTCAACTATAATTTCGCCCGGGATATCGCGCCGATCGCCGGCATTGTCGGCGTGTCCAACGTCGTCGAGATCCATCCGTCGGTGCCGGCTAACACGCTCCCTGAATTCATCGCTTATGCCAAGGCCAATCCGGGCAAGATCAACATGGGTTCGGCCGGCAACGGCAGTTCGTCCCACATGGCCGGCGAACTGTTCAAGATGATGGCCGGCGTCAATTTGGTGCACGTGCCTTATCGCGGCCAAGGACCGGCGATGACGGATCTGCTCGGCGGACAGCTGCAGGTGATATTCGCCACCACGCCCGGAACGACCGAGTATGTCCGGATCGGCAAATTGCATGCGCTCGCCGTGACGACGTCCATCCGCGCGGAAGCGCTGCCGGACGTCCCCACGGTGGCGGATTTCGTGCCTGGCTACGAGTCGAGCCAATGGTACGGCCTCGGTACGCCCAAGAGCACGCCGACCGAGATTGTCGACAAGCTCAACTACGAGATCAACGCTGCTCTCGTTGATCCCGGCATGAAGGCGCGATTTGCCGACCTCGGCGGCACGTTGCTGCCCGGATCGCCGGCCGACTTCAGCAGGCGCATCGCGGAGGAAATCGAGAAGTGGGGCAAGGTGGTCAAGTTCGCCGCCATCAAGGCGGATTGAATCGGCGGATTCGGTGACCGCTTTTGCGATCATCTGCGCACCAGCCGGACGTCTACCTCGCGCTCGACATATTGCCACTCCGGCGTGGCGCGCAGTTCGGTCACGAGAGCTTCAAAGGCCGGAGCATACTGCGGCGCATATTCAAACCACGTCAGAAAATCAAACGGGTCGCCAAGGTCGCGGGAATGATGCAGGCGACGCGCAACTGCCGGAAGATGCTTCATGGAACGAGCGATATGCCTGGAAGTTTCCTCGAATATCGCACGACGCTCGTCCTGCCCCATCGCCCACCATGTCTCGGATTTCCTGATTGGAATGAGGGCCGCGGCCGCGGCCTCCGGTCGGCCCAGCGGCGGAGAGACGGCCGCGAGCTTCGCAAGTTCAGCAGCCGTCGAGTAACGTGCATTGCTGACGACGCCTCGCAGCCGCCATATCGGCCTATGATCGCGCGCCATGGCTTCTGACATGGACAGACGTTGCGCCGCAGGCAGGCTTTCGCCAATCACTGGGGCAATGCGCTCGATCAGCCAGTCGCCCTCCGCACCCGCCTCGAAGTAGACAGTTATCGTGCCGGTCATGGCGTGGACTCAGGCGGATTTCGTCGCTCATCAACCCTTCACGTCAAGCAATTCGACGTCGAAGATCAGCGTCGCGTTCGGCGGGATGACGCCGCCGGCGCCGCTGGCGCCGTAACCGAGTTGGGGCGGAATGATGAGCGTGCGCTTGCCGCCGACCTTCATGGTGGCAACGCCTTCATCCCAACCGGCGATGACCCTACGCTGACCGATGGGAAATTCGAACGGCCGGCCATGGTCGAGTGAACTGTCGAACTTCTTGCCTTTGGCGGCGCCTTCGTAAAGCCAGCCGGTGTAGTGCATGACGCAGATTTGACCGGGCCTCGGCGTGGCGCCGGTGCCAACCTGGGTGTCCGTGATCTTCAGGCCTGATGGCGTGGTTATGGTGGCGCCGGCGGCCTGGGCCGCTGCGGCCGTGGCAGGGATGGCCGTAAAGAGCCCGGCCAATGCCACAATGACGGCGAGTGCCGCGACGGCACTTGCAGGTGGGAAAGCTCGCATACTTCTCCTCCTTGGGATCAATCACGTGAGCGCGGGTTGCCTGTTTAGCGCAACCGCGCGAGCGCTCCTACGGCTTTTTTTCAGCCTCATGATCGCGGCGCGAAAAATTCGAGATAGGAGACGATGCGGCCGTCGCGAACTTCAACGATGGCAACGAATTCGGTCAACGCCATGGTGCCGGTGATGCGCGAGTACACCCCGGCCCGCCAATGCACAGCCGCCTTCATGCCGTCGATCAATATCGCCAGAATGACTTGATCCCGGAGCTTGAACGTCTTGATCATCACGGCCAGCAACGGGCGGAATTCGCCGACCCCGACGGCCCGATTGGAGACCGGACTGACCTGGCCGGCGCCAGCGATCTGGAATACGGCGTCGTCCGAAAACGATCGACATACGGCGTCGAGATCGCCACGCAGCCGCGCCGCATAAAGCCCACGCAACAGTCCATCGATTTCAAGCCTATCCGTCATGGCACCCCGCCCTGCAATTAACCGGCGTCCGCGACCGCCCGGCGAGCAAGTACGCCCACCAGGTGGGCGCGATATTCCGCGCTGCCGTGGATGTCCCCTGCGAGGCCGTCTGCCGGGATCGTTAGCCCTTCGAGCGACTTCGGCGAAAACCGCTTTTTGAGCGCAGCCTCAAATGCCGGCACCCGGAATACGCCGGAGGCGCCGGCGCCGGTCACGGCCACGCGCACCTCAGAGGGGCGCTTGGCGACGAATACCCCGACCAACGCAAAGCGCGAGGCCGGATTGCGGAACTTCTGATAGGCCGCCTTCTTGGGCACCGGAAAGCTCACCTTGGTGATGATCTCATCGGAAGCGAGCGCGGTTTCGAACAGGCCCTTGAAGAATTCGTCAGCTGCGATCTTGCGTTTGGTCGTGACGATGGTGGCGGCGAGGCCAAGGCAGGCGGCTGGATAGTCCGCATTCGGATCGTTGTTGGCGATCGAGCCTCCAATGGTGCCGCGGTGGCGCACCGCCGGATCGCCGATCATGTGGGCCAGCGCCGCCAGCGCCGGGATGGCAAGCTGCACCACCGGGGAGCCGGCTACGTCCGCGTGGCGAGCCATTGCGCCGATGACCAGATTGCGGCCCTTGAGCTCGATTCCGGACATCCCTTCGATCTTGTTGAGGTCGATGATATCGGTGGGCGAGGCAAGACGCTGCTTCATTGTGGGCAGCAAGGTCTGCCCGCCGGCCAACAGCTTTGCATCCGCGAACTTGCCGAGCATGTTGGTTGCCTGCCGCAGCCCGCTGGCACGGTGATAGGTGAAATTGTACATCCATCGCTCCTTGTGCCTTCCAACCCTGGCCCGGGAGGCGGGGCAATTCGCCTTGGCCGCGCCTCCTCCGGGAGGAGGTTGCGGCGCGTCTTTATTCGGCTGCCTGATGCGAAGGGGCGCCACCGCTCATGGCCCTGGCGCCCGCTGCTATGGATTTGACGATGTTGTGGTAGCCGGTACACCGGCAGATATTGCCCTCAAGCTCTTCCCGGATGGTGCGCTCGTCGAGCTCGTGGCCGAGGCGATGCACCATGTCGACCGCCGTCATGATCATGCCGGGCGTGCAGAAGCCGCATTGCAGCCCGTGGTTCTCGCGGAACGCCTCCTGCATGGGGTGCAGCTTGTCGGCAGTGGCGAGTCCCTCGATGGTGAGGACGTCCGCACCTTCGGCCTGCAGTGCCAGCATGGTGCAGGACTTGATGGCCTTGCCATCGACGTGAACGACACAACAGCCGCACTGCGAGGTGTCGCAGCCTACATGGGTCCCGGTCAGGCGCAACTGCTCACGCAGCAGCTGCACCAGCAGGGTGCGAGCCTCGACAGTGGCCTTGACGGCTTTGCCGTTCACCGTCAGCGAAACGGCAGGCATGGCAACCTCCTCATCTGTGGATCGAACAAAATCTATGTTGCCGACAAGCATGACGGCAGGAAAACAGCCAAGTAACCTAATCGGCTAGCCGGATCAAGCGGTTGCCCCTCTCCACCAGAACGGGGCGGGAATGTGCCTGCCGAGCCGCCCGGGGTCAAGTGAGTTGCGCGGGCGACCATGGCTGGCGGGCTGCAAGACGCGGCCGGACAAGGGGGTCGCAATTTGACCACGATGATCCAGCCAAAGCTGCTCATGCGCTCCGGCTTTGCCATATCATTCATCGGCCACGTGGCGGTCCTGACATTGGGCCTCATTTTTGCCGGCGCGAATCCGTTCGACGCGGCGCCGGCCGAAGCGATCGCGGTCGATATCGTCACGCCGGATGAGATCGGGCAGGCTGCCCAGGCGCCCGCGCAGCCGCCGGAGACGGCCAGCACATTTGAAGCCTCGACCCGTGCCGAACCGGCCGCGGAAACCGCGGTGGCATCGCCGCAGCCCGCGCCACAGCCGACGCCGCGCCCGACTGTGGAGCGCCGTGTGCCGCAGGCCCCGTCACGACCGCAACCGATGGAGCCGGTCGGTTCGCCGCAATCCCCGCCGCAAACCGTTGAGGAGCAAGAGCCCGCTATCGCCGCCATGTTCGCCCTTCCGCTGGCGCTGCCCGACGGCCGGCTTGGGGGCGGTTTCGATGCGCCGGCAATCGACACCGCCAAGATCTCGGCTGACGACATCACAAAGTTCCGAGCGCACCTGAAGACCTGCCTGATCCGGCCGGGATCGGTCGCACCCACCGACAAGATCAGGGTCGTGCTGCGGGTGGTCCTCAAGCCCGACGGCACACTGGCTGCGATGCCGACATTGATCGAGGCCAGCGCATCCTTGAAAGGGCCACTGCTGATGGAAAGCGTGATCAGCGGCCTGCAGGCGTGCCAGCCATATGCCATGCTGCCGGCGGACAAATACAAGGAATGGAAGGTGCTCGACCTCAGTTTCACCCCGCAGGATTTCACCGGCGGGTAACGGGTAAAGAGTGTGCCGATCATGCGCTATCCCCCCTATCGCGAAACGCCTGCGGGGTGATGCCGGTCTGCTTGCGGAAGAAGCGGGCGAAATGCGAAGGATCGGCAAAGGTAAGATCATAAGCAATCTCGTGGATCGGCTGACTGGTGAAGACGAGCTGGCGCTTCGCCTCGGTCAGCACGCGCTGACGGATGAGGTGGCCGGCGGTGACGCCGGCGGCGCGTTTGACATGATCGTTGAGGCGGTCCGGCGTCATGGCAAGCTTGCCGGCGTAGAAGGCAAGCCGGCGCTCCTGACGGAAATGCTCCTCGACCAGGTAGCGCAACGCGTCGACCGTCGGGTCGGCCGGCATCAACGTCGCGGCACCGGTACGGGCACGGCTCGCGGCCAGCCGCGCCACCGCGATGGCGATGAGAGCAAGATAGCCGCGCATAGCAAAACGGTAACCCTGGCGGGCGAGGAAACGCTCTTCATGGAGGTCGGCGCATAGCCGGCCGATCCGATCCACCTCGGCGTCGCCCGACAGCGGCACCACCGGATCGGCGGCAAGCGCGCGCAGAGCCGCGATGGCATCGCCGGAGCGCTCGCCAAGCCCGCGCGCGACATCTTCGGTGAAAGTCAGCACCCAGCCCTCGGTCGCCTCAGGGAGAAAGCGGAAGCCATGCGCGATGGTGGCCGGCACGATGATGGCGGCCGGCGCCTCGAACGGGATCACCTGGGTCTCGAACGTCATCTCGCCTCCGCCCCGCGCGATCAACAGGATCTGAAATAGGTTACGGTGGCGATGCACACGGATCGTCCAATCGTGGATCGACGAGCGCGATGAAATCGTTTCGACGTGGATGAAGTCGAACGCTTGATCGTCCGGCGGATCGCCGTAAAGATGGAACAACGGCAGGGCGGAGCTGCGCAGCATGGCGGCAGTGTAACGCATTTTCGCGGAAAACCGCTAAAGCGATATAGTCCGACCACCGCTCACATGTTTCCGCGAGCGATTTCTCCGAGGACACTGTTCTCTTACAGGCCGGCAGGAGCAATATTTTTTCTGTTGTCCATGCGCGACCGTCGCTCGGAGCACAGCTATTCCGGCAGCAGCGGCTCAGCTTTTGGATCCACACAAAAATCCGGTTGGTGCGTGGCATATGCCACGCAAGGAGCGATGGACCGGCCCACCACTGGAAATTTTTCCCGGTACCAGTCGACCACTTGGCACGCGCGCTTATCGTTATCCGCTTTGCGGCCTTGATACAGCGCCGCATTTTGTCCTAATTCGACCGGCAGCCAAAAGCACTCCAGGAAATCGCCCGTATTGCGATAGAATCGCCCCTTGAGAACCTTCTCCCTGAACGCATTCGTAATCAGCTTAGCCTCGGTAAACACGATGATGTCTTCATAGAAATTCTTGATTCTGCGCCGGCTTTGATCGACTTGCCGCAAGAATTCCTCTTGTTTCTCCCTATCGCTTCCGAATTTGACGCGATCCGGCGATCTGCCGGTTGCCGGCACGGCCTTTTGATAAACGAGCGACCTGAAATACTCTTCAGTTTGCTTAGCCAAGTCGGCCGGCGTGATCTTGTCACCCGATAGCAAATAAAAATAACGCTCCAAAGTAAGCCCTGCTTTCCACATGTCGTCGGAATTGAACCGATTGAGCAGCTCGCTCGATACCTGCCGCGCCTCGGTGTTGACCGACTGACTCCACGCCAACGCCGCCGCCCCCACCGCGATCACCACCCCGAGTGCCGACAGAACCTCCCACCGGACTAAACCGCGCAGAAAGCCCATCACCGCCCCGAACGCGCCCACAACCCACCGGCGGGCCGCCCTCAATGGGGCAGCGATCCAGCCGCCGATCGCGGCAATCGCGCGTAACCGCGCCGGCTTGGCCTTGAGCGGCGGCACCGCTTGGCCCGGCCGGGCCTTTGCAGGACCGTCCTTCAGCGCATTATCCTTTAGCATATTATCAGAGCCCCCCGCCCCAACCCGGTCGAAGTCGGCCCTACACCTGCTTGTAGGCACGATTGTGGTAGACGAGCGCCGGGCCGGCCGGCCCCAGCCGGATGTCCACAACGGCACCGAAGATGACGTTGTGGCTCGCCACCGCCCTGATTTCGATCACCCGGCAATCGAAAGCGACGACGGACGTTTCGAGCACCGGGGCGCCGCTCTTCAAGGTGGACCACGAGCCGATGGCGAAGCGTTCCGCCCTGACGGCACCGGTGCGGCCCGCAAACACATCGGCGATGACTTGGCTATCGGCGCCCAGGGTGTTGACGCAGAAGACCTTGTTTTCGCGCAGGATTGGGCCGCCCTCGCTCTTGCGGTTGAGGCAAACCAGCAAGGTCGGCGGAGCGTCCGACACCGAGCACACGGCGGTCGCCGTGAAGCCGGCCTTACCGGCGGGTCCGGCCGTCGTCACCACGTGAACGGCGGCGCCGAGGCGGCACATGGCGTCGCGAAACACCTCCGCGCCAGCGGTTACGACCGGCTCTGGTCCAATCGCCTCGAAGGCGCCCGCCATGGCGTCGTCCGGTCGCTGATCGTCGATCCAATTCATGGCGTATAGATAGTATATCAGAGCGCCGGGCGGGAGATCAAAATTGCGCCGCAAAGAAGCCGCCGGCGAGACACTCTGGATAGTGTCGCAACCTGCCTTTCCGCGGCCTTGACACCGGGTTGCGCCCCGAACTCCGAGCGTGGCTAGCGGACTGATTGTCGGCCGGCTACTCCAGTGCGCCCTGCTCCGCCACCCCTGCTCCCTGACCGAAATGCGACGCACAGACAACCGACCGGCAGGGCGGAAGCGCCTACTCCGCCGCCCGTGCGGGGCGGTGCGGCCTAAAGTTGGATACGTCATCCGGATTGACCCAGGTGGGGTCGGTCCAGCCGTGCTCGTCGTAGTCGGCCATACAGGCGTCCGCGAGCGCGATCATCCGGTCGAGCGCACCCGAGCCGCGCGCGTTCCACATCGCCTGGATACGGATATCCTCATGGTTGCCGGCATAATTCATCTCGTAAAGCTCATGGCGGCCGCCGAACTCGGTGCCGACTGCGTCCCATAAGAGCTTCATGACCTTGATGCGCTCGCGATAGCCGATGCCGTGTGAGCCGCGCACATATTTGGCCAGATACTTGTCGATATCGGGGTTCTCGAAATCAAGAACCGACGACGGCAGATAGATCAGTGCCGAGGCGACAATCTTGTGCACGATCTCCTTGATGCGGCCGTAGGCATCGCCGGCGAACACCCGGTAGCTCGCGCCCGATTGCGCATTGGGCAGCACAGTGTCGCCGACCCAGGGTACCGGATTCATCGCCATTGCGTCGGAGATTGCCCAGAACAGATTGCGCCACGCAATCACTTCGCCGAGCATCGCCTGGTTGCCGCGGAATTCCTCCGCCCCGGTCGCCCGCAGCGCCTTGGCGATGATACCGACCATGAAATCGAGCTTGACGGCGAGCCTGGTGCAGCCCTGGAACTGATAACCGTTGAGGAAGCCCGACTGCGGATAGAAGACC
>Ga0126379_10000482_pt1 | contig 22030 bp, 14 predicted proteins | sample PanSoiMetPlot_24_FD_92640 | JGI IMG/M metagenome (GOLD analysis project Ga0126379, IMG submission 92640) | Tropical forest soil microbial communities from Panama - MetaG Plot_24 | ecosystem: Environmental > Terrestrial > Soil > Tropical forest > Bulk soil | place: Panama | collected 2016-02-17
AGGCTTTTCGCAGAAGGAGTATTCGGCGCGGCAACCCAGGCGCTGCACGTTCCATGGCAGGCCGCGCTTTTTGATTTCCGCGGAGACGCCATCGTTGAAACGCACGGCAAGTGGGACCATCTTCGCGAAATTTTCCGGCGTGAGGATGTTTTCGAGCGTGGCGCGCATCGCGGCCAGAGAAAGGGCGTTGCCGGCCAGCGTTCCGCCGATTCCGCCGACGTCGCAATCTTCCAGATGGATGCGCGCGGAGATGCGATGGGCGACCTCTTCGGGGCAGCCGTAGGTCGCGCCGGGAATGCCGCTGCCAATGGCTTTCCCGAAAACGAGCATGTCCGGATCGAGCTTCCATTCCGACGTGCAGCCTCCCGGACCCGCGCAGATGGTGTGCGTCTCGTCGGCGATGAAAATGACGCCGTATCGACGGGCAAGTTCTCGCGCGTGCTTCCAGTAATCTTCGTCGGGAAGAATGATACCGGCGTTGGTCATGGCCGGTTCAGCAAGGATGCAGGCAACATCGTGGTGCCTGAAGGCATCTTCCAACGCATTGAGGTCATTGAATTCGACGACGCGCGTAGTCTCGACGGGATTCACTGGTGGGCCGATATTGCTGCGGCGCGGGCCAACGATGCCGTCGTGAAGTGCGGCGAAGGATTCGTCCACGGTGCCGTGATAACAATAGTGGAAGACGAGAATCTTGGAGCGTTGTGTGATTTCGCGAGCGATGCGAATGGAAAAGCGGTTAGCGTCCGTAGCCGTCAGCGTGAACTGCCAGTGGGGCAGGCCAAAACGCTTCTTGAGGTCTTCGCCAACATAAAGCGAGTCTTCCGTGGGAAGCATGAGGGTGATGCCCTCGCGCACGCGGCGGGCGACGGCTTCGGCGACGACGTCGGGGGAGTGACCGGTCATTGCGCCGGTATCACCAAGGCAAAGATCGACGTAATCACGCCCGTCGACGCATTGAAAATGAGCGCCCTTGGCTTTGGTGACGAACACCGGGAAGTCGCCAGCCCATTTTTTCATCCAGTTCATGGGCACGCCGCCGAGAAGTGAATTCTGGGCGCGGCGGTACAGTTCAGCGGAGCCAGGATGCTCGGCAACGAAGCGCTGCGACTCGCGCTCCTGCAGTCTGTTCAATTTGTCGCGATCGATCGTGACCATAAGGAGTTCGCGTAAGGGGCTGACGCGCTAGCTATCTGAGTTCGTGAATGATTTCCTTGGCGGCGTTTGCGCCGGAAGCGCCCGTGAGGCCATTGCCAGGATGTGTGCCGTTGCTGCAGAGAAATAGCCCTTTTACCGGTGTCTGATAGCGCGCCCAATCCAGCACTGGCCGCATGGTGAAAATCTGGTCGAGCGCGATTTCGCCGTGAAAAATATGGCCACCCGTGAAACCGTAGGTGGATTCCAGGTCGCGGGGCGTGACGACATGCGCGCCCTCCACGATACTTGTCAGATTCCGCGAATAAGCGCCCAGGGTCTTAGTGACAATGTTCACTAAGTCGCCTCGACGCTCGCTCCAGTTCCCCGTCCGCAAATTGTAGGGAGCGAATTGGAAGCAGGCGGAAAGAACGTGCTTCCCTTCCGGCGCGAGAGATGGATCGAGCACGGTTGGAATGGTGACGTCGAGAAAGGGAGCGGAGGAGATTTCGCCGTACTTGGAGGCGTCAAACGCGCGCTCGAGGTAATCGATCTCATGGCCAATGTGAATGCGACCAGAGAGCGCCTGGCGGAAGCCGTCGGGTCCAACCGCATTGGCGAGCGATGGAAAGTTCGGCAAGTCGCCCAGCGCCAGATGTACCTTGGCGACATTGCCAGCCATGCGATAGTTCTTCATGCGTACGGCAAAGACCGGATCGAGGTTGGCCGGATCGAGGAGGCCGAAGAACGTGCGTTTCGGGTCAACGCCGGAGACCACGGCTTCACTGGCGATTTCTTCCCCGTCGGCAAGAATGACTCCGGTGACGGCACCATCCTTGGTGCGAATCTGCGCCACTTCGGCGCGGGTGCGAATTTCCGCCCCGACAGCTTTAGCCGCTTCCGACAAAGCGCGAGTGAATTCGCCCAAGCCTCCACGCGGGAAGGACGCGGACCCAACCGGATGCGCATCGGCAGCAGCACGCAGTAACAGAACAGCTGTTGAACCCGCGGACCACGGACCCAGCCTGGAGCCAAAGATGCCGCGCGCCGCAATGACGGCCCGCAGCAATTCCGTATCGAAAAACTCGGAAACAAAATCAGCCGCGGCCATGGGACCCCAGCGAAGCAAATCGAAAATGCCAGTCTTCCCAAGCGTGCGGATGCTGCGCCCGGCCTTGAACAGATTCCAAAGGTCTTCCGGGGAAGGATTGTCGATGCCCGGCGGTGTCATCGAGGCAATCTGGCCGAACACGTCCGCCATTTCCTGGAGTGATTCCGCAAACTGGGTGTAGCGTGCGCCGTCCTTCGCCGACAGGTGCGAGATCGATCCCGCTGTCTTCGCGGCGTCCTCGTAAAAAACCAGGGCGCGGCCGTCGGGAGCAGGCGCAAACAGCCGCGGCTCCGGATGCAGGATTTCCAGCTTGAAGCGGTCCAGGCGAAGGTCCTTGGCCACGTCGGAACGCAAAGGGCCGAGCGTGTGCGAAAGCGTGGAAGCCTTGAAGCCGGGATGAAATTCTTCCGTCACGGCGCCGCCGCCCACGATTTCGCGCCGCTCCAAGACAAGCGGTTTGAATCCACCCTTGGCCAGATAAAATGCGGTGATCAGCGCGTTATGACCACCACCAATGAGAACAACTTTCTGTCCGATGGGCATGATCAGTTGGCCGCCTTCTTCCACTCTTTCAGAATGACTTGGCTGGCGATGCGTCCGTTGGCACCCATGATGCCACCGCCGGGATGGGTAGCAGAGCCGCACATGTAGAGGTTGTCGACAGGAGTGCGGTAGTAGGCCCAACCGGGAACCGGGCGCAGAAAGAAGAGCTGCTCGAGCGAGAGTTCGCCCTGAAAAATATTGCCTTGGGTCAGACCGAATTCGCGTTCGAGATCGAGCGGCGTGAGTACCTGCTTGTCGATGATGATGTCTTTGATGTTCGGCGCGTGCTCAGCGATGGTGTTGATTACGTTGTTGCCAAAGGCTTCCTTCTGATCGTCCCAGGTGCCCTCGGCAAGTTTGTAGGGCGCGTATTGGACGAAACAGGAGAGCACATGCTTGCCCGCGGGCGCGACCGAGGGATCCGTCAGGCTGGGGATGACCATGTCGATGTACGGCCTTCTGGAGAAATGGCCGTACTTCGCGTCGTCGTAGGCGCGCTCCATGTATTCCATGCCGGGCGAGATGGACATGGCGCCGCGCAGATGCGCGCCTTCGCCGGGAAACGCGCGGAAGTTCGGAAGGGCATCGAGCGCCAGGTTGACCTTGCCCGAGGAGCCGCGGAATTTGTAGCGGCGCACACTTTCCAGGAAGTCGGAGGGCAGCTCGTTCGGTTCAATAAATTTTTCAAAGGTCAGGTAAGGATCGACACTCGAGGAGATAACGTTGCAACTGATTTCTTCGCCGGAAGTGAGCACCACACCGCTGGCGCGATTGTTCTTGATGAGAATCTTCGCTACCGAGGCTTTGGTGCGGATTTCCACGCCGGCTTCGCGCGCGGCTGAACCGATGGAATTGGAAATTTGGCCGGTGCCACCGCGGCTGAATCCCCAGGAGCGGAAGGCGCCATCGATTTCGCCCATGTAGTGGTGGAGCAGAACGTAGGCTGTGCCAGGCGAGCGAATGCCGAGGAACGTGCCGATGATGCCGGAAGCGGACATGGTGGCTTTTAGCACGTCGGTCTCAAACCACTGGTCGAGGAAGTCGGCGGAACTCATAGTCATCAACTGCACCAGGGTGTAGCGCTCGTCGGAAGAAAGTTCCCGGAAGCGTTGCAGCATGAAGTTCAGTTGCTTTAGATCCTTGGGATTCAGCGTGGTGGGGTCCGGAGGAATCATGGAGAGCATGGGCTTCACGAAGCGGCACATGGGCGTCATCATCTTCGAGAATTCGTCGTACGCCTCAGCGTCAAGGCGTGAATGGCGGCGAATTTCGCGCTGTGTTTTGGCGTGATCGTTGACGCGCCAGAGATAGTCGCCGTTGAGCATCGGCGAGAAGGTGCCGTCGAGAGGAAGAATTTCCAAGCCGTAACGCGGGAGGTCGAGTTCACGGATAATTTCAGGGCGAAGCAGCGAGACCACGTAGGAACACTCGGAGAAAAGGAAGCCGGGAACGATTTCTTCGGTAACGGCCGCGCCGCCGAGGACTCCGCGGCGTTCGAGTACGAGGACCTGCTTGCCAGCTTTCGCCAGATAGGCGGCATTCACCAAACCGTTGTGGCCGCCGCCGATGACGACCACATCATAGGACTGAGGCATTCGTTATGACTCCAGATGAAGAGGACAACAGAAATGCAACACGGTTCACATCATTCTACTGAGAGGCTGCCCGGTTCACAAGCGCACGCGCATTGATAAATCGCCAAGCCAGCTTGCGGTGCCGCGAGAATCAAACCTATAATTCAGAGACACGCTGGCGGCATTCGCCAAGGCCTTATTCTCATTTCCGTATTTCCATCGGAGGGACCGTGCCCGTCGGAACCGCATTCCATGAGAGAACCCTCGCGCTGTGCGAGAGCCTGAACTTCAAAGAATGGTCGGGCTACTACACCGTCGGCGCGTACGAGATGACCCACGAGCACGAGTACAACGCGATTCGCAATTCCGCTGCGCTCATCGATATCTCGCCCTTATTCAAGTACCACGTCACGGGCCGCGATGCGACAAAGTTGGTGAACCGCATCATCGCGCGCGACATCAACAAAGTGTCGGTCGACCAGGTGATCTACTGCTGCTGGTGCGACCCCGAAGGCAAGGTGATCGACGACGGAACCATTACGCGACTCGGCGAAAACGATTATCGGTGGACTGCTGCCGACCCGAGCTTGCGATGGTTCAAACAGAATTCGCTCGGCTTGGATGTGCAGATCGAGGACATTTCGGAAAAGGTTGCGGCACTGGCGTTGCAGGGGCCAACCTCCGGGAAATTGCTGCATGCCGTTGCGGACGCGCATATTGCCAAGCTGAAATATTTCCGCGTGACGCACGGAAAAATTGCAGGCGTGCCAGTGGACATTTCGCGCACCGGGTACACCGGCGATCTGGGCTATGAGATTTGGGTGCCGTGGATCGATGCGGTGAAGGTGTTCGACGAATTGATGAGCAAGGGCCGGCCGTTCGACATTCATCCGGCAGGAATGGTGGCACTGGACATCGCGCGAATCGAAGCGGGACTGATTCTGATTGAGGTGGACTACATTTCGAGCAAGCGAGCGCTGATCTCTGAACAAAAGTACTCACCAGGTGAAATTGGCTTGGGGAAACTGGTCGATCTGAAGAAAGAGAATTTTGTGGGACGCGCAGCGCTGGCTGAGGAAGCAAAGAAGGGGCCGGCCAGATCGCTCGTTGGGCTGGAGATCAACTGGAGTGAAGTGGAAGCGCTGTACGAGAAGATTGGCATGGCGCCGCAAGTTCCGGGGACGGCTTCAAGAGTGGCCGTGCCGGTATATCGGGGTGGACGGCAAGTGGGCAAGGCAACGTCAACGACATGGTCTCCGACGTTGAAGAGAATGATCGCGTTGGCATCGCTTAGCCGGGAAAGCGCCGCGCTTGGGGCGACGCTGAGCATGGAGCTGACGGTGGAGGCGGCGAGAAAGACGGTTTCGGCAAAAGTTGTGGCCCTGCCGTTTTTCAATCCTGCAAGAAAGACTGGCGCACTGGCGCTTTAGTGAGAAGCGGCAAGGACGGCGACTTTAGCGAGAAACGCGTCGAGGTCTCGGCGATTCAGTAATTTTCCATTTACAATCACGGCGTCAATTTTTTGCGTGTTGCGAATGTCGTCCAGAGGATTCGCGTTGAGAAGGACGAGGTCGGCACGTTTGCCGGGAGCGATGGTTCCTTGTTCCGCGGCGCGGCCCAGGAATTCGGCCGGTTTTACGGTTGCGGCTTGAAGCGCCTCGAGCGGCGTCAAGCCTGCCTGCACAAAATAGTACAGATCTTCATGCAAGGCGAAACCCGGGAAAACATTTGGCGCGGTGCTGTCTGTACCAGCCATCACCGGCACGCCAGCGGCGTGCATCTGTTTGAATACTGCGAGAGCACGCTTTCTGAGTTCCCCCCGCATCTGAAATTCCGCAGTTCCCTGGTTGGCCAGATTTTCGCGACGACCCGTGTCCCAGATTTTACGCACGTTGGCCGGGACGTATCTCATGCGGGAGTCATTGGCCAGATCGGCTTCGGGCGTGAGAAACGCAAGGTGTATGAGCAGGGGAAACGTGGGCACCTGCCAAGTGTGGTTGGCGACAAAGGCCTGAAACAGCTGCGCGGCTTTTTTCTCGGAATGGGAATCCAATAGATCCTGCTGCCAGGTGCGCAGACGCTCGAGGGATTGGTTTACCGAGCCGTAAGGGGACGGGGCGGCAAGTTGGCGGCGGCGCAACTCATCCTCACGAGTGGAGCAGGCCAGCAGCACCCCCGTGAGATGCTCGATGCTGGATTGCCCCGCTTTGGAAGCGGCGCGCGCGGAGATGGCGTCTGGAACATGGCCAACATAGCGCATCCCCGCGTGGCGCGATGCGTCGGCGATGGCGAAGTACGCGGCAGGCTGCAGGCGGGACTGCACTTTGATGAAATCGACGCTATCGGATTTTAGCTGCTGCACCGCGGCGACGGCGTCTTGTGCATTGCGCACAATGATGGACGGCTGGAAATACGGCGGATCGCCGTCGAGATACGGACCCGTGAAGAATATCTGCGGTCCGATGCGATTGCCGGAAGCGATCTCCTGGCGTAACTGTTTCAGAAGAGCGACGCTGCCTCCCATATCGCGCACGGTCGTGACGCCGTTGGCAATGAGAAGCGGAAGAATGAATTCGCGGCTGCCGGTGGGTTCGCCAGCGCCCATAAGGTGGAGGTGCATGTCGGCGAGTCCGGGAATGAGAAATTTGCCGGAAGCGTCGATGATTTTTGTACCGCGAGGGATACGAAGGGATGAGGATGGGCCAACGGCGGTGATACGCGAATCAGTGATGACCACGGTGGAATCGCGTTGTGGAGGCTCGCCGGTGGCGTCAATTACCGTGACATGGGTTACGGCGAGGCTGCCTGATTGCGGCCGGGAGCAGGAAATCAGCGAAATAGTCAAGATGAATGCGCACAGGAGAAGAGGCAGCGATCGGAGACCGGGAAGATTCACTCGATGATTATAGCGTGCGGCGAACAGCATCGTTTCATGACGCGATCGTAACGAAGTAATTGAGATTCTTCGGGTATCCTCCTCGTATGCCCTCAGAATGACAAGTCCGGTAATTTTCAGTTTATTGATTGAGGCGATTGTATTTTTTTAGGACAGCTTTCAGTTGGTCGTGCGGCAGAGCGGTAACGCGATGATTGTCGATGCCGGTCATGGATTCGGCGGCAATCATCGCATTGATCACGGCTTCCTCAGTGGCTTCGACAGTGGCAGCGAATACGGCATCGAGTGAGTCGTTAGGAACCATCTTGACGTCCACGGGCTTGGTGGCGGAAGAAGCGCCGGAATTCGCGGTGGAGAAGGCAATGAAGATGTCGCCGGAACCGTTGCCGGAAATGCTGCCATCGCGGCCGATGCCCAGAGTTGCCCGGTGCGCGAGGCGCTTGAGCTGCGTGGGGAGAAGGGGCGCGTTGGTGGCAATCACAATGATGATGGAGCCTTGCTCGGAGATTGGCGAAAGCTGGTAGGCGTATGGATCCTCGGATTTGATTTCACGGCCGACGGGAATTCCGGCGACGCGGAAATTCTGGCGCGAGCCGTAGTTGCACTGCACCAGCACGCCGATGATGTAGCCGCCGTCTTTGGCCGGAAGCACGCGCGAAGACGTGCCGATGCCGCCCTTGAAACCGTTGCAGACCATTCCCGTGCCGCCGCCAACCGCGCCCTCTTCGACGGGCCCGGAATGCGCGGAATCGATGGCGTGGAAAGCGTGCTCAGGCTTCACGTGGAAGCCATTGATGTCGTTGAGCCAGCCATCCCAGGTTTCGGCAACGACAGGCAGCGACCACCAGTAGCCAGTGGCGTCGGGCTGGCCGTGATTAACGCGCCACTGGATTACCGCATCGCGTACCACGCCGACACTGTGCGTGTTGGTGATCATTACGGGGCCTTCGAGAAAGCCCGATTCTTCCACCCACGCGGTGCCGGTCATCTCTCCATTACCATTTTGCGAGAACCAGCCAGCGAAAACGGGATCCATCATGGTGTCCTTGCCACGGGGAAGGACCGCGGTGACGCCGGTGCGAACGGGACCTTTGCCGATGACAAGTTTCCCGTCGCCGGAGATCAAGGTGGTGTGGCCGACGGCAACGCCGGGCACATCGGTAATGGCATTCAGCGGGCCTGGCGTACCATCAAAGGGAACGCCGAGATCGCGCGCGCGTGGTTTCGCGGGAGCTTTTTCCTGAGCGGAAGCAGTTGTGCGGCACAAAATCAGGGCCAGGCACAATAGGAATGAAGACGCGAGTCGGCGCATGAATAAAATCCCCCGGAAAGAGAGAATAGCCCTTCGGACGCGGGCACCAGCAAATCAGGATGAAAAAACTTTACCGACGGCGAATTGTAGCGCATCGGCAATCAATTGGCATTCCTGCGAGGTCAGGATGAAAGGCGGCGCGAGCAGAACATGGTCGCCACGCGTGCCGTCCCAGGTGCCTTGTGAAGGATAGGTGAGGACGTTCCGCTCGAGAGCAGCCTGGCGGATTTGTTCGGCAATGCCGGTTTCTTTCGGGAAAGGCTCACGCGTGGATTTGTTCTTCAGGAATTCCACGCCTTGCAGCAGGCCGAGCCCACGAACCTGCCCAACATGCGGATGATTCTCGAGAGCGGAGAGGGCCTCGCGAAGCGCTTGCCCTGCGGGAGTGACGCGCTCGAAAAGCTTGTGAGTTTCCAGGTAATCAAAGACGGCGTTACCGGCAGCGGTAGCCACCGGATGGGATTGATAGGTGAACCCGTGCATGAAAGCGGCGGTGCCCTTTTCGAAGGCTTCAGCGACCTGCGGAGCGACCAGAACCGCCCCCAAAGGCGCGTAGCCGCTGGCAATTCCTTTGCCGGTGAGAATAATGTCGGGCTCCAGACCCCAGTGGAGGCTGGCAAACGGCCGGCCCGTGCGGCCCATGCCGGTCATTACTTCATCGGCGATGAGAAGGATGCTGTGCTTGCGGCAGATTTCGGCAATACGCGCGGTGTAGCCATCGACTGCGGGAACAGCACCAAGCGTTGCGCCCACAACCGGCTCGAAAATGAATGCAGCCACCGTTGATGAATCAATGGTGCGAAGGAATGCGTCGAGATCATCGGCGCAGGCCAAGTTGCACTCCGGATAAGTCTTGTCAAAAGGACAGTGATAGCAGAAACAGGGCGCGACGTGGCCCCATTCGGGAATCATCGGAGCGTAGGGCGCGCGGCGGCCAACGTTGCCGCTGATGGACATGGCGCCGAGTGTGCTCCCGTGATAGCTCTGTTTACGCGAAACGATACGGAAGCGGGAAGGCTGCTGCGTTTCCAGGAAATACTGCCGGACTAACTTGATCGCGGTTTCCGTGGCTTCGGAACCGCCAGAGGTGAAGTAAACGCGTCCGCCATGCTGGAAATTGCGAGGCGCGATCGCCAGGATGCGCGCGGCGAGCCTTTCGGCAGGCTCAGAGTGGAACTGCGAAGTGTGCGCAAAGGCGATTCGATTGGACTGCTCGGCCATGGCACGGCCAATTTCGGGCACACCGTGGCCAATGCTAACAACGGCGGCCTGGCCGGAAGCGTCAAGATAACGACGACCTCCGGAATCGACAATCCAACTGCCTTCACCGTGGACAGCGACGGGATATTGTTTGCGGAGATTACGAGAAAATAAGGAAGAGGAATCGATCGCCGTACTCATACAGAGATTGTAGCAAACAAGGGTACGAGACGGGCGTAACGGCCCCGAGGCAACCGGGTGTGTGATAATCTTTCGCGGGTTCGGAGGAAAATTCTTCATGAGGCATTTTGGAGCACGACTCATAGGCTTTGGAGCGGCAATTCTCCTGCTGAGCGCCAACGCTGTATTGGCGCAAGCGCAGAAGGAACCAGTGCGGATTGCAGTAGACCTGCGGGATTCGCCGCGTCATGTATTTCACGCAAAATTGAAATTCCCTGTAAAGCCCGGGCCGCTGACGCTGGTCTATCCAAAGTGGATACAAGGCGAGCACGCACCGACGGGGCCGATTGTAAATTTGACAGGGTTAAAGATGTTGGTCGGCGGAAAAGAGGTAGTGTGGCGGCGCGACGAAGTGGACATGTACGCCTTCCATTTGGATGTACCGCAGGGCGCGGAGATGCTGGAGGTGAGCCTAGAATATTTGTCGCCTCCACCGGAGAGCAGCGGTTCGCATGACCGCTCCGACGCGACGTCGAAAATCGCGGTACTGAACTGGTATTTGGTAACGCTCTATCCGCAAGGCATGAAAACGGACGATCTGACATACGAAGCCAGCTTGCAGTTGCCCGTGGGCTGGAAATATGGAACCGCATTGCCAGTGGCAAAGGACACTCCCGAAGAAATTGCGTTTGCGCCGGCGACCTTGACAACGCTGATCGATTCTCCGCTGATCACGGGAGAGTACTTTCGCAATATTGATTTGGCGCCAGGGCAAAAACCCGAGCACACCATCCACATAGCCGCAGATGGACCGGCCGCCCTTGCCGCGAGCGCGGCGGAAGTGCAACACCTGCGGCAGTTGGTGGCAGAGTCGGGCGCGCTGTTCGGCGCACGTCATTACCGACGCTACGATTTTTTGCTGGCGTTGAGCGACAAGATGCCGCCCGACGGAGTGGAGCATCACGAATCGAGCGACAATCGCACACCCGAGGCGCTGTTTCTCGATCCCGACGTCCGCGAAACGCAGATGGACTTACTGGCGCACGAGTTCACGCACTCGTGGAACGGAAAATACCGGAGGCCCGTCGGGTTGGTGGCGCCGGACTACCAAACTCCACTAAAGGGCGATTTGTTGTGGGTCTACGAAGGACTGACGCAATACTACGGCGTGATGCTTTCGGCGCGCTCGGGATTCTGGACGCCGCAAAGATTGCGGGAGTACCTTGCAGCGACCGCAGCATATTTGAATGACCGGCCGGGGCGAACGTGGCGTGACTTGCAAGACACGGCGATCTCGGCGCAATTTCTCTACACTGCGCCAGTGGCGGGATCATCCTGGCGGCGCAGCGTGGATTACTACGACGAGGGCACACTGATATGGTTGGAAACCGACACGATCATCCGAAAAGAGAGCAACGGAAAGAAATCGCTGGATGACTTTTGCCGCAAGTTTTATGGAAAAGAGAACGGCGCGCCGAAAGTGGTGCCGTACACGTTTGGCGATGTGGTCGCAGCATTGAATGAGGTGACTCCTTATGATTGGAATTCGTTCTTCACGGAGCGATTGACAAGCCACGGACCGGGTGCACCATTGGGCGGCGTGGTTAACAGCGGCTGGAAGCTGGTTTTCACTGAGACCATGAACGAGCACCAGCGCTCGGAAGAAATTGCAAGCCAGGAAGTGGACGTGGAATATTCGCTGGGCTTTCACGTCCATGCGACCGGGGGCGAGGAAAGCGATCGAATACTCGATGTGATACCGGGCTCGCCTGCCGACAAGGCCGGGCTTGCGCCGGGGATGCATCTCCTGGCGGTGAACGGACGGCGCTGGACTCCGGAATTGCTTCGCGATGCGATTAAACGCGCGGGAAACAACAATGAGTCCATCGAACTGCTGGCAGAGAACAACGATTATTTTCAGACTTATCGCGTGGAGTACCATGGCAGAGAGAAGTATCCGCACCTGGAGGCCACTAACGGGAAGACCGATGTGCTGGCGGAAATCTCGAGGATGAAGGCGGCACCAGCGGCGACGACGACTCCAGCAACGGCGACAAACTGACGGATCCCGCGTAACGGAAATATGTAAGGGAACGAGGAATGCCGGGGCGTGAAGCAGAGGTCGCACGGACTGGTTCGCACGATCGGCCGCTGGAGCTTAACGGCCTTGATGGTGAATTCGATCATCGGGGTCAGCATTTTTCGTTTGCCGTCGTTGTTGGCGGAAAAAATCGGAGCGTATAGCCCGCTTAGCTGCCTTGCGGCGGGTGCCGGAATCCTGATCGTTGCGGGATGCATCGCGGAAGTTTCGTCGCGCTACGAAGAGACAGGCGGATTGTATCTATACGCGCGAGATGCGCTGGGGCGCTTCGCAGGGCTGCTGGTGGCGTGGCTGACGTGGCTGACGCGAATCGCTGCGCCCGCGGCGGCGGCAAATTTGTTTTGCACCTATGCCGCACAGTTTTTTCCTGTCTTGGGCACGCGCACGGGCGAGCTGGCGGTTCTGGCGGTGCTCATCGGTCAACTGGCAGCCGTCAATTATATTGGCGTGAAGGCTTGCGAGCGCGTAAGCAATTTGTTTACGACGGTTAAAGTTGGCTTTTTGCTTCTGTTTGTGATTGCTGGATTGGTAGTGCTGATTGCGCGGCCGGAGATTCGCGTGCCGCTGGTGTGGCCGGCGGCTTCGGCAAGGAGTTGGTTCGATGCGACGCTGTTGCTGGTGTACGCGTATGGCGGATTTGAGGGCGCGCTTTCGGTGGGTGGTGAATCGACAAATCCGAAGCGAGACACGCCGATTGCCTTGTTGACGGCGCTAGCGCTGATTGCGCTGATCTACACGGCGGTGCAAATCGTCACCTTGAAGACACTGCCGGACGCGGCAGCCTCGGTGAGACCGCTCGCGGATGCTTCGCAGAGATTTCTCGGACCCGCAGGAGCAATGACCATTGCAGCGGCTGCTCTGGTCTCGGCATACGGGTATTTAAGCGCGAATCTGCTGCATGCGCCACGCCTGACCTTCGCCCTGGCCAAAGGTGGCGACTTCCCTTGGTTTTTTGGAACGATTCACCCGCACTATTGCACTCCCTACGTCTCGATCGTGGTCTACGCAGTGCTGATATTCCTCTTCGCGGCATTGGGAACATTTCAATGGAACGCCGTGCTTTCCGCGGTGTCGCGGCTCACGGTGTATGGCGCGATGGCCGTGGCAGTGCCGATTTTGCGTAAGCGGCGGGATGACAAAGCGCGATTTCAGCTTCCCTTCCCATACTTTTTTGCGGGTTTGGGGCTAGTTTTTTCCGCGATGCTGTTGACGCAGATGCATCGCGGCGAGTTCATCGTGGTGGGAACGACTTGCACGATCGCGCTGCTGAATTGGTTTTTCGTGCGGCGATAGGAGCATAAGAACCTGGCATTCGCGGAGCGCTCGTGACATTATGAAATGTTTTGGACATGGGTGGAAGCCAGGCTGTCTGGTTGGAGGGAAAAATGAATCGTACGGCGAGGTGTAGTGGGTTATTGCTGTTGATGCTTGGGCTGGCGCTGAGCGCGGAAGCGCAAGCGCCCGCGAAACATCCGCTGGCGTTCGACGACCTGATCAAGCTGCATCGCATTGCCGCCCCCGAAGTGTCGCCGGACGGCAAATGGGTGGCGTACGGAATTTCGACGCCGGACATGGAAGCGAATCGGGGCGTCAGCAACATCTGGCTCGTGAGTACATCGGGAGGCGAGGCGATTCAGTTGACGCAGAGTGGAAAAGATTCGGCGCCATCATGGTCACCAGACGGGAAAACATTGGCGTTTCTGTCGGAACGCGATGGCACTTCCCAGGTGTACGTAATTTCCATGGAAGGAGGCGAAGCGAAGAAGCTGACGACGCTGTCGACGGGAGCGGATTTGTTCAAATGGTCACCAGATGGCAAGAGCATCGCCTTTACGTCAGGGGTGTACGTCGATTGCAAAGACGATGCCTGCAACAAGAAGCGCGACGAGGAAAAGGAAAAGAGCAAGGTGAAGGCGCACGTCGCGGACCATCTGCTGTACCGGCACTGGGATCACTGGTCGGAGGGCAAGCGGAGTCACCTCTTCATCCAGCCTGTGGAAACAACTACGGCTGCGCACGACCTGACGGAGGGAGCGGACTACGATGTGCCGCCCGACCAGCGAGGCGGCGACACGGATCTCAATTTTTCGCCCGACAGCAAAGAGATTTGTTACACCGCGGTGACCGACAAGATGGAAGCCACCAGCACAAATGGCGATCTGTTTCTCGTGCCGGTGACCGGTGGCGAATCGAAACGCATCACCACAAATCAGGGCTTCGATGGGAATCCGGTGTACTCGCCCGACGGAAAATATATCGCGTATCACGCGCAGATGACCGCGGGCTACGAAGCGGACCGCTGGCAAGTGCGGTTGTACAACCGGCAAGCGGGCCAGAGCGAAAACATATCGGCGAGCTTTGACCGCAGCGCCGGTGAGCTTTCGTGGTCGCCGGACGGTAAAACGATCTACTTCCTGGCAGAGAACGAAACGCTGCAGCCAATCTATGCGATGGAGCCACGGGCCGGGGCAACACCGAAGAAACTGCTCGATGGCTTCAACGCGGCATATTCGTTCAGCGGCGACGGGAAAATCCTGGTGACGGAACGGACCAGCCTGACCATGCCGGGTGAGTTGTTTGTCGCCGGGGGAGACGGCAGCGGGCTGAAGCAGTTGACGCATGCGAACGATTCGATTCTGGCGTCGGTGGAAATGAACGCTCCGGAAACGTTCTGGTTTGAGGGCGCGGAAGCCACCCGGGTGCAAGCCATGATTATCCGGCCGCCGCAATCCGTGCCGACCAAAAAGTATCCCATGCTGGTGCTGCTGCACGGAGGACCGCAAACGATGTGGTCGAACGCGTGGGGCTATCGCTGGAACGCGCAGCTGTTTTCCGGCGCAGGCTATGTGACGCTGATGATCAACCGGCGCGGTTCCACCGGTTACGGACAGAAGTTCACGGATCAAATCACGGCTGATTGGGGCGGCCGTGCCTATGTGGACGTGATGAAGGGGATAGACGCGGCAATCCTCAAGTATCCATTCATCGACAAAACAAGAATGGCGGCGGCCGGCGGCTCCTATGGCGGATACATGGCGGACTGGTTGGCAACGCACACGGACCGCTTCAAGGCGATCGTGAGCCACGCCGGAGTATACGACAAGGTTTCGATGTATGCCACGGAAGAGCTGTGGTTTGAGGAGCACGACTCCCAAGGCACACCCTGGACGGCGCCGGAGAACTACAAGAAGTGGTCGCCCTCAACCTATGCGGCGGACTTGGGAAAATACAAGACTCCAACGCTCGTGGTCGCCGGAGAGCGCGACTACCGCGTGCCGTACACGCAATCACTGGAATTTTTCAGCGCCCTGCAGCGGCAAAGCGTGCCGTCAAAGTTGGTGGTGTTTCCCGACGAGGGGCATTGGGTGCTGAAGCCGCAGAACAGCCAGTTTTGGTACAAGACGTTTTTGGATTGGCTCGCGGAGTACGTGAAGTAATTCCATACGGCGGTGAGAGGACATATCTTGTTGAGATCTTCGGCGCGTCAAACCGATCCGCGGCGCAAGATGGTGAGGGTTGAATCAGGTTGCGGCGAGTTTTTGCAATGTGCGGCGCAAGAAGCGAAACAGGTGGTACAGCAGGTAAAGTGAAATTGCCACGAGGATGATTACGACGACAACGGCAATCGTCGGATGGGCCGTGGCGAACCAGGTCAGCCAAACCGCCAACATATCTTCCCCAAAACTGAGCGCCCAGTTGCTCAGCGGCTCCGGCGACATGTTTGCCGCGGCACGCGCGCTGGCCTTGGTGCCATGCGAGGTCAGGGCGATGCTGCCGGCGAGCAAGGCGGCCGCCCAGCGCCAGGCTTCGGGAGCCGCAGCGGTAGCACCGAAGGCCAGCAGCGCTGCGGCGGGAGGCCGGATGAAGGTGTGGACCGCCTGCCAAATGGAATCAACGTAGGGAATCTTGTCCGCGAGGAACTCCACCACATAGAGCGCCACGGCAATGCCGAGGACGATGGGGTGCGAGAGCACTTGCAAATGCGCGGGCAAGTGAATCACGCCAAAGCGTTGCAGGAGGCCCAGCGTGGCGACGGTTGCGTAAAGGTTCAGGCCAGAGGAAAAGCCGGCGCCAAGGACAAGACTGAGAGTTTGAATTGGATTCATGGCCTCGCGAACCCACAAATCGGTAATCAGGCGGCTAACTAAATCCAAGGTACCACGAATGGGGCGGAAATAGATGCGTGGCAGGATCTCGCGCGCTGACAGAGCGGGCGATCCCGACCAGTAATCCGAGCGGGAAGTCTGTGGCGTTCCAGAAAAAAGCGTCCCGGCCACGAGGACCGGGACGCTGGGCGGAAAAGGAGGAATTTACTGGTATTGACCCGGCAACAACAGGCGTGTGAAACCTGTGGTGTTGACGTCGCGGAACAACGGGGTGCGCGGCGGCAGGAGGGTCGGGTTCAGGAAGCTGGTGTCAAAGTTGTAGCCGCGGGTCGGCGGGCTGTACACCACCGTGCAGCACTTGAAGGTGCCAGTAGCCTGACGGTTGTAATAGAGGCTGACGATGGAACCTCGATAGTTGAGCGTGCCACCCCAGCTTTCGATGTAGCGCAGAAAGTTGTGGACTCCACCATCGGTGCCGTAGTCGTTACCAGTCCCCGCAGGTTGTGGAAAGGAGACTCCCTTTCCCGCTATGATCGCGGTGCGATACCAGGAGGTAATCCCGTTGCGCAAGGACATGCCGTAGATGCCCGCAGCATTGGTGCCCGCAAATGAGTTTATATCATTCCAGTTATCCGAGAGCAGGGTGACGGCGTCGGCAGCAATCGAGGTGGCGATGCCAGGATCGTTCCATCCGCCACCGCCGGAATTCGCGTTGAAATCGCCTTGTATGTAGACGGGATTTTCCATGGCAATCGTCAGCCCGCAGGAAACGCCGGAAGGGCATCCGCCGACAGCGGTCAGGTCCTGGCCGCTCACGATTTTGACGGCACGACGGAAGAAGAGTGGAGGATTTTCGCGAGCGGCGTTAACGCTCGTGGCATAGTCCATCGGCCAAATGGAGTTCGTGGCGGAGTAGGCGGGGATGCCGCAAGTGGGATTTCCGTTGAGTGCGAAAATGTTGTTGGCGGCCGCACTGAACATGTTGTTCCCATTGGGGTAGATACCGTACTTCCCATAAGAACCGAGCGCGGATGGGGGTGCAGGGGCAGCCCCCTGGGCTAGGATGGTTGAATCGTCGGCGCCATAGGTGAAAGGTAGCGCCGTACCATCCAGGTCTTCGCCTGAATCCAGCGCGTTGTTGGGACAACCCGTAACACCGGTGCCAGGGTTGGCGAAATCGGTCCAGCCGTATTCGCCGGTTTCACGTTGTTGCGGCGACAGCTTAGGCCATGAGCCAACCGGCCAAGTCACGTTTTTGACATAGTTGCCGCGGCGGTCGGAGATATAGACCACGAAGTTATTGGGCGAGTTGACGCCGTCCTTAGTGGATGGACCGGTAACGCCAATTTGGCCACCGAGCCAACGAGTCAGGTTCCTGGCATCCAGTTCGATGTAGTGCATGACGCCGTTTAACGTGGGGTAGGTGCTGAAAGGAGCGGCAGGGGCGACGTCGCGAAGAGTGCCTTCGCGGGCATCGAAGAGAGTGTTGGGCCAAAAGTCAGAGGGCGGAGACGCAGTGCTCCAAGCACCGCAACGGTTCGCATTCGTCCAAGTAGAAGGGTTGTCTCGAACGCGTTCCAGTCGAATGACGGCATTGGGATGGGGATCCGGGCAAGTACCGCCGGCGTTTTGAAAACCCAATTGGGCAGCGGTTGGGATGGAGTTGCCGAGCACGGGAACGGGGAAAAGGGGCGCACCAGCGGCCGCAGTGGGCGCAGCATAGTTAGCGGCCACCAGGCCGGCGAGAGGATTTATGTTCTTACCAACGTAGCCGAGGCCGAGGATTTCCACGGTCACGTCGCGCCAGGTCCCACAAGGGTTGCCGTACAAAGTCTGTGCTTCAATCTTGAGGAAGCCCTTGACGATTGGGTACGCCAAGCCCGCGCCCGGATTCGGCAGCCAATAGCCATCCGCAGAACTGTAGTTCGAGCCGGGATTGGCTGTTCCAACCCTGGCCCCGGATGCGGCCAGAGGAAGAGGAACGTAGTTGGCACCTGCGGCGGTCATATTCGCTTTGAGCGTGCTATAAGGAGCCGCCGCTGGCCAGAGGTTCACGGGCTGCGCCAACAAGCTCAGGTCGAAGGGCTGCGTTGCGGTGTCGATGCAGGGCAGGTTCATGATGTCCTGCGGATCGTCGGAGAGGAGAATCTTCAAGCTTGCTTGAGCAAAATAACGCTCCGCAGTTACGTTGGCGGATTCACCGGCATTGGGGCGGCGAATGATGTCGATCTCCTGGGTTGTGCCATTGCCGATGGTCACGATGCCCAGGTCTAGCTGTTTGGCACCCGTTGATGCATTGGGGAAGGCGCTGCCTTTGCCGTTGGTCAGGTTGCCAGCATAGTTGGTCGAGCCGAGAGAGATATTGCCCCAATTGGGATTGGCCCCGGAGCCAAGCGTGCCAACCAGGCTTCCTTCATTGGTTTGGAGAGCGCGGAAATTGCCGGAGCCCGGCGACGTGGTGATGTTCACGGTCCCGGGGTACGCACCAGCCGTGGGGAAACCGTTGGAAAGGTTGGTGCGGATGACGTCTTTGTAAGCGTCAACCTTGTCGGCAAGCGTAACCGAATTCCCTGAGGCGAGAAACAGATTCCCATTGGTGTGCGTGCGCCCACCAAAGTTGAAGACCGGACCAGGAAAGAAGCTGAGGTCCGTGTCAGAGAAAATACCGAACTGGAACATCGGTATACCGACTGTCTGAGTGGTGCGCCGCAGTGTAACTTCTTTACCCGCAAGCGTCCGTGCATTCACCAGCAGAGTGTACTCGGTAGCCATGGCAGTCATGCCCTGATACGCGCCCGATTTGATGGTGCTGATGGTGGGAGCGGGATTGCCATTGGCGTCGAAGGCCTGCGGGTTGATGGAGTAACCGCTGGAGCCGTCACCCTTCAGGAACTGAATTCCCTGCAGAACAGGGGGTGTGCTCGAGATCGCATTGATCTGGCCGATGCTCGGGGAATAGTTTTGCGAGAACAGACTGCCGAGATTCGCGGTCATCTTTTCCATGCCCGCTTCCGCGCCGTAGAACGCGCGGACCTGATCATTGCTAGCCCCGGATAGCTGGATGTCCGTGTACAGCAGGACACTGAAGCCCACGAGCAAACTAGACATCAGGACGAGCAGGAGGATTGTGGTAATCAGAGCAATCCCGGCGTCGCGAGGAACGCGTTTCGATCTCACAGTCAGGTGCAAGCTCATTGCAGACTCCTCTTAGAAATATTTATTCACGTACGCCATGCTGCGCAGGCTAACTTGGCTGATTAGGTTGCCTCTGGTGTAAAGCGTCTTGTTCCCTTGACGAACGAGGCTGTTCGAACGGGCGCCGAGATAGATATTGACGGAACGGATTTGTGCTTCGGTATTAGTGGCAGGAACGCTAGCCTGATTGACGGGGTTGTTCACGCCATCGACGAAGTTGTAGGTGAACTGCATGTTTTCCAGCGTTTCGCCCACAGGGCTTCCGGGATTGAAATTCACGCGGCGAATCAGCCGCACGTGCGTGCTGTCAGCAATGTTGTCCAGGTAATAGCTGATCATCCAGATACGCGTAACGGTGGTGGGAGGCCAGCAGTTGGCCTGAGTGGTGCAGCCAGGGTTCTGGAGCTGCAAGATGGTGCCGCTGGGATCATTGCGCCCATTTAGAGCGTAGGGGTCGCCGGTGGCGAAATTCAGCACGTTACCGGCAGCCGAGGTGACCATTTGCAAGGCGCTTCCGTGGGTGTTGCTGAACATGATGAGATCGCCCGGCTGGATCTGCGCTCCGGAAGCAGTCATTGCCGCCATGCTCACACAGGTAGGATCGAAAGTAACCGTCTGGCCATTCAAGGTGATGGAGCCTGCCGGACAGCCGGGATTGCCGGGGATGGCCGGCTGGTTGACGGGCTTGTCCTCCAATCCCGAGCTGTTATCGGCGTAGAGCATGGTGATCTCATCGGTGAAGCTTGCCGGATTGGAAGGATTGCCGGCGGTCGCGTCTGGCGAAGTGATCAGCGGACCCATAGCCTGACCGGGCTCAATGGACGGAAGGACGAAATTGCATTGCGGGAACAAGGTGCCACCGTTTAAAGAGGGCCGATTTAGGGCCTGGCCCGCGTTGCAAGTTCCTGCACCGTTGGGGGTATTCGGAATGGGAATACCGGAAGGCGGAATCCCTGTACCTGCCTGCAGCAAATCCTGCTGAATGAGGTTCAGGCCAGCACGAAGATTGTCGGTCATGTCCGAGGCGAGAGAGATTTGTTTGCTGGACTGGGAAGCATCTTTAAAAGCGCGCAGCGCAGCGTAGAGCAGCACCATGGTAACGGACATGGCGATCATCAGCTCGACGAGTGTGAATCCGGCAAGTTTGCGTTTTGTGTTGTGGCTCATAGGATTCCTCATGCCCACCCGGAAATGTAGCTGACCAGGACAAATTGCGTAGTTCTTCCCTGATAGACATAGTTGACCGTGATCGTCACCTGATTTAGTTGCTGCGTGCCATTCACGGGGGTGATGGCGATGGTGCGGGTCATCCAGGGATTTAAGTTAATGACCGTATCGTCGCCTGTGCCGAGGATATTGTCGCTGCCAGGACCGGTGACAATCACATTCGGGATATTGCAGTTGTCATCCGCTGTACCGAGGACGCCGTCTGGACCCGCATCACAAAGTTGCTGAGGGCCATCGAGAAACAGGCCGCCCTGGCTGACGTTGGCGATGTTGGCGAAGGTCAACGTACCCGAGTCGCGGGCAGTGAAAATCGTTTCCATTGCTTCCTGGGCCTTCTGTTGGGCGATGAAGGACATCTGGTTGCTATTGGAAGCTTGAATGCCTTGGGTGTAGAAAGCGGCGACAGATAGGATGCCAAAGGAAAGAATGACCATGGCGATCATGGTCTCAATGAGGGTAAATCCGCGTTCGCGTTTGTTCGATCGGATGTCGTTCATACGCAATATCTCCTATTCGACCCACACCGAGCCGGTCCAGCTGTACGGCCGGACGCGCCCAGTACCGCCAAAGATGGTCACCGCGCGAGCGGTGAAAGCTTGATTGGGCACGCCGATAAAGATCGTGCCGTTCAGAGGGGAATAGACGGAGTCCGTAAACGAGCCCGTGGAGCGGAACTTCATGATCGGTGGGCCACCGCTGACCATGGCGCCGTTACTACCGATATAGATCGGGGCACTGTTGCCGAAACCCATCGGGGTGTCGGCAACACCCTCGAGTACAAACTGGGTACTTACAGGAAGCGCAACGCTTATCTGTGCCTGTGGCAGATCTCCTGCAATGGTTACGACCTGATAGTTAATGTGTTGAACCTGGTCCGCTCCCGTGAAGGACTGGTCGAACCACACCTGGACGTCACGGCGTTGGGTGATGGCCAACTGGCGAGCCTGGCGAAGGGAGCTCACAACAACGTCCTGAGCGGTATCCGCCTTGTAGTTGGGCATCATGTTGGTGGACCGGAAAATCGCGAAGCTCATCATGATCATCATGATTCCGATGACCACCAAAGATTCCACCAACGTGAACCCGTTCTCTTGCTTTCTGGCAGGTCTCATAGGCAACTTCCTTTTGACCGCAAAAACCGTGTTCGAATAAAAGCCCGAGCCGAGTCCAGGCGTTTTCTGGGCGCTTTGGACTTGCCCTGGGGCCGGAAAGAGAGCAGAGACAGCGCGTTACGCCGGGTACACCTTCTCTGCCGGTATACAGTCCTACCGTATGTGTAACGCATCGATCTGTAGCGCAACAACTGGACGAAGGGACTGGTTCGGAGCAGTGGGAAGTCACCCGTCCCTAAGTTCCAGCCGGACAGTTACCACGGTTTGCAGGAAAGAACGAAGAGAAAACGCGAATCTTCGCCGAGGGATATGCGGCAAACAGCTGTAAACACGGTAGAT
>Ga0126379_10000483_pt1 | contig 22021 bp, 20 predicted proteins | sample PanSoiMetPlot_24_FD_92640 | JGI IMG/M metagenome (GOLD analysis project Ga0126379, IMG submission 92640) | Tropical forest soil microbial communities from Panama - MetaG Plot_24 | ecosystem: Environmental > Terrestrial > Soil > Tropical forest > Bulk soil | place: Panama | collected 2016-02-17
AGCAGGAGGCCCTCGCGCCCCGAAACGATCAGGAGGCGACCGTCCGGCAACCAGTCCATGCAGAAGGGAAGGCCGAACGTCGTGCGGACGATGACCTCGCTTTCACCGGTAAGATTGGCCGCAATTATTTCTTGAGCGCCCCAATCCGACAACCATCGACGATCGTCGTGCCAGCGTGGAGACTCGCCCATCGCCAGACCAATCAACAACGGTTTCACATAGATGACCCCCCTGCCCCCTCATCTATTGACTTGCCGACCGGTGCTGAGCCCTACGCCTCCAAGACTCTCTGCATCACCGCGTGTTGCACCGAACGCGGAGCCACGCGATTCCAAAATACAATGAACTTGTTTAGGATTCCCGGCACCACGCTAGATCTTCGGCCCAGCATTCCTAGAATCCCGCTCCGCGCTACCGGGCCAGGCTTCATCATCAGCATGCGGAGAACCGACGTGTCGTTTTGCCCAGCCACCGCACTGAAGGAAGTCGCACTTGGACCCGGGGACAAAACCGTCACCCCGATGCCGTACGGCTTGAGTTCTGCATGCAGCGCTTCCCCAAAGAGGAGCACGTAAGCCTTGCTCGCTGCATAGGCGGCGTAGCCAGGTGTCGCCTGGTATCCGAGGAGGCTGGCGATCAGAAGGATATGTCCCGCTCCGCGTTTCCGCATCTCGTTTGCAAACACGTGCGTAAGCTCGGTCGAAGCGAGCATGTTCAATTGCAGCATGCCGAGCGTTTTCTGGAGCGGCTGATCGACGAAACTTCCATAAAGCCCAAAACCGGCGTTGTTGACCAGGACGTCGATCGTCAGCCCACGAGAATCAAGTCGGGATTTCAGTTCGGCACCGGCGGCAGGCTTTGCAAGATCCAATCCTTCGACGACAACGTTCACACGATGCTTTTGCCGAAGCTGTTCGGCCAATTTCTCCATCGGTTCTGTGCGACGCGCCACTAACACAAGGTTGGCGTTTCGCTCCGCCAAAAGTGTAGCGAACTCTACGCCGAATCCGCTGGATGCACCGGTAATGAGTGCCCACTTCCCGCTTACGTTGTCCATCATTCCCTCCTCGGCGCACCGCAGGAAAAGACCGACCGCTCCAGCATAGCGGCCCAACAAGAATAGAGAAACCTTGATAAGAGATCCGCGGACATCACGACGGGAAACACTTTCCAAAGGCCTGCAGCAATCGGGGCGATCCCCTGATGCGAATCTTACGGCGCAACAAGGCCCAAACAAGATTGCGTTCCTTTGCCAGAAATTCCAACCATATTTGGCTGTCCGCTCTGACGACAATATCTGCTTTTCCGCTCTGACCTTCCGACACTTCCACCTTCTGATTGCGAATCGTGACGGTCGCGCGACGTTCTTCAGCGCCAGTGAATATGAAATGATAGGTGGCAGCAAGACCCTTCGATTGATTTCGTTGAAACGTTAGAGGCAGTCCTCTCAAGAAGGATGTAATCGTTCGCAGGCGATTCAAACTGTTTCCGACGCGCTTGACGTGCTTATGCGGAAAACGTCTCACTACATATTCTTCGGCATCGGACTTGGGAACAACATAGACGGTCTCTTCCTTGTTCTGCAACGGGCGCACGACATCCTGCAAGTATTGTGCGCGATCAGTGAGAAACGGAGCGATGACGTCATCGCCCGCGGGGCATACGGCCATGCAATAGGCTGACTTATAGTTCGCACCGAAGGAGAGGCTCTGCCACATTGATGCTGATTCCGCGTCGGTGACTCGACGCCGATAATCAGAAGCATTCTTGCTGTCGGCGATCTGCTCTACCCAATTTGTGAACCCGCCGATGAACTCGCGATAGTTGTGCGTGTAGCATGCAGAGAAATTGAATGCTCCGTCTGAACCGATGGCTCCGACCGGACACGCAGCGACGCACAGTTTACATTCGACACAAGGGTTGTAATCAAGAGGCTGTTGATAGGTGGAGATTGTGGCATCCACCAACACTGTTCCCAATAGGATGAAGTTGCCGAACTTCGGGTGGATCACATTTCGATGAATGCCCATGTGACCGAGCCCGGCGGCAACGGCCACTGTTTTATGTGAGACGATCCAGATTTTGCCGGCCCCGACGTTTACCATCTCCATTGGAAATCCCATAGCCGGATTGACGGCTCGGATTCCTTTTCCTTCGAGTTGCGCAACGATGCGATGAGCAATCTCGTTGACGCGCTCACCTGATTGATGAAATTCGACGTTCGCGACAGAGCGCGCTGGGTTATGAATCGGCTCTCGATTCATTCGCAGAACAAAGCTGATCAGCGACTTGGTGTGGGGGAAAAAGCTTAGGATGTCGTCTCGCTCCGTCCCAAGTTCCGCCCGATCGACTTCAATAAAACCGACGTCGTCAGCACCGGCTTTAAGAACGAGCGTGCGGAGTTCTTCCGCGTTGAGCGTACTCGGCAATGCACGCAGCGAGGCAGCAGCTCGCTCTCGAAACCTCTTAATGCTCGGATGTTCAGGTTGTGCAGACATTGGCCTCACCTTTTGTGTGGGGCGGAGTTGTAGGCCACAGCCTCGCGGATCAAAGCCTTCAGCGCCGTCTCATCGATCTTGTCACCCTCGGTGAAATCGATGGCTCGCGTCGCCTTGGCCTCAGAGCCCGCGTTGAATAAATGCTTCCGGTCTTTCAGCGAAGCACCCTTGAAGAAATTCAACTTCACATGATCCTTGAATGCACCCGCTGCGCAGATCATTCCGTTGCTGGTCCAAACCGCAGTGTTCCACTTCCACTCCTCAGTGCTAGCCGGTGCGGCCTCAAGAATCAATTTGCGAAGCCGAACAAGTACTTTCCCGCGCCAGTCGCCAAGTTCGGCAATCATGTTGGTAATGCGTTGCGATGCTTTCGAATCGGCTCCCGTTCTTTTCTTCATGAGCCCTCCTTCTTGCAAGAACAGGTTTCTCTCCCGCGATTTTGGTTGGTTAAGCGACGCCCGTGATTCCCCGAGGCAGGACGAACACTACCTAACTCCTCAACGGAACAACCGCGCGCAACCGAGCCTCGCGTATCACTAGTCCTCCCCAGAGCAGAATGCCGAGGACGACTGGAAACAAGATTCCGAATAGACCTTGCTGGGCGCGTACTTGAGTCGCTACGGCACCCTCCAAGTAACCGGTCAAAAGGATCGCACCGACAACCGCCGTTTGCGGAATCATATAGAGAATCGTGCAGGCGAGCAGCACAATCCCCAGAGGCAAAATCACAGCCTCGGTGTATCCGAGGGCCACCGTCGTCTTAACGACAATCTCTGGTTTCGCCAATTTCATCGCACCGTCCACGAGGAGAAAAAGTACGGGCAGCGCACTCCCGATTCGTCCTACCCAAAGCATCTTCTGAGAGGCATCAACTGTTTTGTTATCTAGCTGCATTTTGACGCTCCATTCTTTGCAGGCATGCACGTCATAGTCTTACTGCCCAGTGACCCAACTTACGAGGCCAGCTCGCTCAGGGAACCGTGAGGCCCCAGAAGCGAATGCAACTAGCTTAGTGCCGGGCTCGGCTGTGGAACGGGCGACGTCCACTCGCGAACTTCGACGCTAACACCATAGCGAGGGCCTGGATGGCTCTCGGCAATTCTTACGGCTTCAGCGAAGTCACGAGCCTCTAAGAAGGTTATTGCGACTAGTACGCCTTCATCCGGCGCAACCTTCGCTTGCTCGCCATAAGGATTGACTCTGTGACTTTCCCCGGCCAGCAATCGGGGATCGAGCTTCCGGCTTTCACCATTTTGTCGGATCGCCCACGCCCGAACCTCCTCGGCGCGCCGTTTCTGCTCGGCATCAGAGAGCTTCGTTGACGCGTGTTGTCGAAAGAGCAAAACGAAATGTTTCATCGGTGAACCTGCTCTCTACTCTCAAGCGTGGACCAATCTGGCTCGGACATCCACGTGGACAAAACACTCAATCTGTCGAACAGCCGACGAATTAACAATAGCCGCCTGAGAGAATCAGGCGATAGCCACTTCTATTGACTTGTCGACCTGTGTCGCAACGCCGAATCCACCTCACGCTGCCGTGATGAGGGCCCACTTTGCACCTTAGATTGGCCATCATGTCCCCTCCGCCCATTGGCACGAGTTACTCGGCTTGCATTCCTTTCGGATCCATCCAGAGGACCTCCCAGTGATGCCCATCGAGATCGTAGAAGCTCCAGCCATACATGAAACCGTGGTCCTGTGGATCCATGGCATGCCTCCCTCCCGCAGCCTTTGCCTTTTTCACCAGCTCGTCAACTTCCGCGCGGCTGTCGCAAGAGAGGGCGAAGAGACCTTCAGTGTGTGACGCAGTTTCACAGATCTTCTTCTTCGTGAAGGTCTTGAAGAATGGCTCAGAGAGGAGCATGACGTACGCCTGATCGCTGATGATCATGCAGGCACCCTTGTCGTTGGTGAACTTTGGATCGAACTGGAAGCCGAGTCCACGAAAAAAGCCCATCGACCGTCCCAGATCTTTCACGGCGAGATTTACGAACATCTTTCGGGAATAAGCATTTGACATTTCCTATCTCCTTATAAGCTTCCTCCAACGCTTTCAGGCATACTTCTGTTTACGAATGAGCTCTCGAGCGACGTTCCGATATTCTTGTATCTCTGTCGGTCCCATCAGCTATTGATGCTGGTGTTCGCCGTGGCGGTGCGTCGCCCACGGGCCAACTGCAGTTCCGATGATGATGGTGTCCACATCGGCGGCCATCGTATGTTTCATATTTGCGGGGACGAGCAAGAAGCTGCCAACTGGATAAGTCGTCATATGCCCTAGGTCCAAGGTTTCTCCAAAACTGACCTTAAGCGCCCCTTGGATGACCGCCACTCGCGCATCTGCGCTGTGCCAGTGATGTTCATGGTAACCTGCAGGAATAAAGAACGCGTAAGTGAATGCTTCCCCGGGCACGTCCCGGCGTCCCTGAAGCAGCGCATACTTGGTACCATCCGCATCAATATCCTGCCAGGTGATCGTCTTGGCGTTCCACGCCTCGGCGGCTTTTGCCGTCTTTGCGGTGTCCGCGTCTTGCGGGACCGCACCCCCAGAAAACACCAACGTTAGAATCAACGAAAGAACGTAGCGCATCTCGAAAAGACTCCTTGAAGATGAAATTGGGCGGCATTGATTCGCAGCGCCCACAGGAGAACCTACAGAAATGCGGAGAAGGCTTCTATCCGAAATGTGGCAGCAAATTTTCTGCGAAATGCAGGACTCCCCGTGCTGTTCTCAAGACTCCCGTCCGAGCGCCAAAAGCGAATGCCTTTTGCGAACGGCTGATCGGGAGCCTGCGGCGAGAGTGTCTGGATTGGGTCATTCCGCTCGGTGAACGGCACTTGCGGGCGCTGCTTCGAGAATGGGTGCACACTACAATCGGGGACGGCCGCACATGAGCCTTGGTCCGGGCATTCCCGATCCAGTACCGGGAGGAGCCATACCTCGGAAAATGCATGGACACAGAGTTGCGACGGGTGTGGCAATTAAGAAGAGGGCAATCCTAGGTCGACTGCATCACGAATACAGACTTGAACAGGCTGCAGCGTGACCCGATGAGGTTTTTGCGCACAACAGCCATGGGTGACCGAACGTTAAAAGTAGGAGGGGCTTGCTGCGATCCTGCAACGTGAGCGATCAGCTAAGGCTTCATCCATATATCTCGCTCTTCACGCACAAATTCGTCGTCATTTAATTCGGGATAGGCACGGTAGACCCTGTCAATCTCCTCTCTTTGTCCGGGACTGAGCGTTTCCTGAGGATCCAAGCACCAGATGCCTTCAAACAATCCTTGCCGCCGCAGCACTTCATGCAAGCCAGCAATGCACCCCGCGAAGTGGTTTGCTGTATCGAAAAATGCGGCATTACAATCGGTGACCTGTACGTTTTTTGCCAGGATAGATTGCGGTATTGGCTGACCCGTTAGCGCCAACCTATGGCATTCCGTCACGAGTTCAACGGCGCGCTTGGTCCAAACAGCCCAGTGGCCTAGCAGCCCGCCAACAATGCGAAGCTTTTTCTGCTCGCCATCGATCTGGAAACAATAGGGCGTGAGCAAGTCCATCACGATATTGTCGTCGTTACCTGTGTACAGTGCGATTTCGCGGCCCGATTCTGCGACAGCTCGAACAACATCTAGAGTGTGGTAGCGATTGAAGGGGGCCATTTTGATCGCCACCACATTCTCAATCTCTACAAATTGACGCCAGAAGTTGTACGAGAGGATGCGGCCGCCGACCGCCGGCTGGAGATAGAAGCCGATGATCGGTATGATCCCGGCAATTTCCCTGCAATGGTCGATGAGCGCTTCATCATCCAAGTCTCTTGCCTCAGCCAAACTCAAAAGGCCCGCGCTGTATTTCAACTCGCGCAGCAGCAGCGCCTCCCGCGAGGCTTGCTCGGTCTTTCCGTAGATCCCGCCAACTCGCGCGAGTGGCTCATCTCGAACTCTGTCCGCGCGGTCCATCTCCTCAGCGGCCAGGCTCAAAACAGGTTCAAACAGTCCTACGCGCGGTTCTCGAATAGCAAACTGAGTGGTGTGAACGCCGACGGCGAGACCGCCCGCTCCGGCAGCCACGTAGTAGCGAGAAAGAGCCCTCTGTCGACGCTCATCCAATTTGCGTTCTGCGGTCAGAGCGAGGGGATGTGCCGGAATTACGGTTCCTGTTTTTAAGACCTGGAGAATCCTGGAGTTCATATTCCGGGCCATTTCTGAATCGAGGCTCCGCGCCGTGGAAACTTTAAAAGCGGCCGACGCGCTCCTCAAAGTGAGTAGGCTTGGCCAAAGTCGCGCCCCCTTTTCTGACCCAGTCCGCGATCCAATCGATCACTTGGTAGGCGCTCACGCGAAGGCGACCAAAAAGTTCATGTGACTTTCGCGCATTGCTAAGCAGGGCGTCGCCCGACTCTGTCCCTTCGAAGCGGACCGGCTTGCCGAATTTCTTCCCAAACTCTTCCGCGATACGTCGCACGCTGAGCAATTCCGGCCCTGTAATATTGATCACATTGGGCGGAGTTGTGGCACAGCGGAGCGACTCCAGACTCATCGCGGAGGCATCACCTTGCCAGATGGTGTTTAGGTAGCCCATCGCCAGCGACACAGCGTGCCCCGCATTGACGCGTTCTGCGATGTCCAGTAACACGCCATAGCGAAGTTCGCTAGCGTAATTCAGACGGAGAATCGTCATCTTCGTCTTATTGGCCCTGCTGAAATGCTCAAAAATTCGCTCGCGACCGACACAACTCATCGCGTACTCGCCCGAAGGATTCAGCGCATCTTCCTCGCGAGAGCCTCCGGCGGCAACTAGTGAAAGTCCATAAACATTTCCAGTCGAGAAAACGGCAATCCTACTATTTCGATAGCGATCTGCAACGAGGCCCGGCAAAAACGTATTAACCGCCCAGGTCAGCCACTCCTGCCCCGTGGAACCAAATTTCATACCGGCCATGAGAATGACGTTGGCGGCATCGGGAAGCTTGGCAAGGGAGCCGGGATCAAGCAAATCGCACAGGATAGTTTCGACGCCCCATGTTCGTAACTGATTTTCTAGGGAAGAAGATGAAAACCGCGAAACACCGATGACACGACGCTTTACTCCAGCCGTCTCCGAGGCTCTCTTCGCCATACGAGCCAGCGTTGGTCCCATCTTTCCGGCCACGCCCAGCACGACAATATCCCCGTCTAGGCTGCCCAGCGTACGAACCACGCCGTCTGTTGGTTCGCTGAGAAGCGTTTCCAATTGCGCTACGTCTTGAATGGAAGTCAGGTTACTCGACATGACCACTTCGCTTCCTCGTGCGAATGAACGTTCTGCCGCGAGATTTTACTCGAATTGTTCCTAGACCGTCTGCGGTTTCAGGTATTCTGCTCGGCAGTCTAGATCCTTAGGAACTCTTCCAGATGCACCTTCGCGTTATGACCGAACAGGATATTCCGGCCGGTGTGCGCCTCAATACTCTTTCCGGATGGAACCAGACGGCTGTCGATTGGAACCGTTTTCTCGGCAGAAGTCCGCTCGGGTGTTTTGTAATGGAGCACGATGGGAAGGTTGTTGGAACGGCGACGACCATTTGCTACGAGGATCGATTTGCATGGATTGGCATGGTTATTGTGGATCCGGGGCACCGGAAGCAAGGAATAGGAACTCGCCTTCTGGCAAAAACTATCGAGTATCTCGATGACGCACACATTGCCACCATGAAGCTGGATGCCACCCCTGAGGGGAAGCCGCTTTACACTGAGCTAGGATTCGTCGATGAATATGAGATCGAGCGATGGATTTCAAAAAGGCCCGCCGGCGCGGCTTTAACGCGAGGCGTAACGTGCGCTTCGCTGAGCGAAATTCAGATGGAGCAGGTTTTCAAACTGGATAAAGAACTGTTTGGCGCGGATCGTAGTTTCTTACTTCGCTCTGTCTTTGAAGAAACGCCGAAATTTGCAACAGCTGTTTGGGAAAACGGGTTGCCGCAGGGCTATGCCTTCGGGCGTCGTGGATTGTTTGCGGACCATCTTGGGCCGTGGATGGCGAGGAACCGCGCGGGAGCGGAAAAGATCCTTCAGGAATTTTTGTCCAGATCATCCCGCGAGACTCTCATCGTGGACCGCATGAAGTCGAACGCTATGGCCATCGAATTGCTCGCCGCTCATGGCTTTGCTCCGGCACGACCCCTCACACGCATGGTCCGCGGACCTAATTCATATCCCGGCAGGCCTGATTCCCTTTGCGCAATCTTCGGCCCTGAATTTGGGTGAATCCTCCCGCGGATCAGGATAGGCTTTCGCATCCAACTGCGAAAACAAGGTGACGCTTAGGAAACGGATGCCTGTGCCAAAACTCCGACTGCTTTTGAAATCAATAACATGGCTGCTATCGTCTCCACTGTGGTCCGCAATAATTGCGTACGCCGTCTGAATTCATCCATGTAACATGTCACGGGGCCTTGCGGTATCTTGCTGATTTTAACGCCGGCTGGAGTTTTGGCGAAGGACAGGTCTCCTCTGCTCGGAGACAGGAAACCCGGTCCGACTGAGAAGCAAAAAATACTCTCATGTTTCAAAGTCGTTGACACGCGCCGTCTTGCTTGCTATATAGCAAAGCCAAACGCCATCCAGGTAGCGAGCGACCTGATGACGTATGCAATTGGCAACGCGAGTGCGTCTACATTCTGCAAAATCGGTCTGCGGGATCCTGTCCCCAAGATTTACTCTGGATAATCTGACTCTCTCCTTCCCAGGAGGCTATATGTGTCTTCATAAGGTTTCGTTTCGATCTGTGTCGAGCTTTGGACGGGCTTTCTTCTGTCGACTAGTCCTTGCGATTTGCACGATTGGACTGGCGATCGCGCTGACCGGTGCACATCCAGCTTCTGCACAAGTGCTGTACGGGTCCATTGTCGGCAATGTGGTGGATCAGAAGGGTTCAGTGATCCCGGGAGCAACAGTCACTGCCACCAACCAGGGTACCGGTGTAGCGGCGGGCACGACTACCAACGGGGTCGGCGAATACAACTTCGTGACCCTTCAGCCCGGCACGTACACCATCAAAGTGGCGGCGGCTGGCTTCAAGACCTTCGAGCGGCGAGATCTTGTGGTTGAGGCCAACAATGTCGAGCGCACCGATGTGAAGCTCGAGGTCGGGAGCATGGAACAGTCAGTCACTGTCACCGGCGAAGCACCAGAGCTCCAAACCGACCGCGCCGAAACGCGCGCCAACGTCAGTTCCGTGGAGTTGGAGAATCTTCCCGTTCCGCTTGGGCGCAATTACCAGCAGCTTTACCGCACGTTGCCCGGCGTCGCGCCACCTTTCAACTCGCATTCGATTCCCACTAATCCGTCCCGCTCGCTAGAGTTTCACGTGAACGGCACCAGCGACGATCAGAACAATACACGCATCGACGGCGTGAGCTCCACTACCGTGCAGTTGCCGCACATCGTTTCGTATATTCCGGCGCTCGAGTCGATCCAGGAGGTCAACGTAGTCACCAGCAGCTTCGACGCGGAGCAAGGCTTGGCCGGAGGCGCAACGATCAACGTGCAAATCAAGAGCGGTACGAATGCGGTACACGGTTCGGCCTTCGAATACCACAGCAACCAGCACCTGAAAGCGTGGCCGCAAGAAATTCCCCCAGGTCAATCGCAAAAACCGTTGCTCATATATAACCAGTTTGGCGGCACGATCGGCGGGCCGATCAAGAAGGACAAGCTCTTCTATTTTGTCAGCTATGAAGGCAGTTCCGATCACCGCAACGTATCGCGAAAAGTCACGGTGCCAACGGACGCCATGAAGGCTGGCGATTTTTCACAATTTTTGCCGAGCGGGGTCATTATTTATAACCCCTACACTGACGCGTCGGGGACTACGCTTGCTGATCCGTCTCAAAGGCAGCCGATGACGGCGCCCGGTGACCCGCGATGCGTTACCGCCACCAATCCGAGCTGCGAGAACATTATTCCGGCCAGCCTCCTAAATACAACGTCAGGACTGATTGCACAAAAGATCAATGCCCTATGGCCGGAGCCGAATCTGCCCGGTTTGAAAAACAACTATTTCTCCTCAGGCGGCTTCAGGTTTGACCGCCATACCCTTGACACCAAGATGAACTGGAACATCAACCAAAAATTCGATGTTTTCGGGCGGTTCAGCTTTCTCCATTACTCAGACTTCACGCCCACTGTTTTCCAATCTACAGGGGCTCAGGGAAGGCCAATTGGCGGCAGCAGTAATCCCGGCCACGGGCACGGTGAAACTTACAGCACGACTTTCGGCGCGACCTACACGTTCAAGCCGAACTTCATTATGGATGCCTATTTCGGTTTTACGAAGCAGGGGACCAATTCTGAGCAAGTCGGGCTCGGCACGAATGTCGGTCTCAATGTATTAGGTATCCCTGGAACAAATGGCACTCGCAAGTTCGAAAGTGGCTGGCCCGAATTTCAATTTAACGGCGGCACCAGCGATTTTGCGATCATTGGCAATAACACCAATTTCATGCCGTATTACCGGCATGACCCACAGTATCAATACGTTGTGAACTTCAACTGGACCCATGGCAGGCATAACGTCCGATTTGGGACAGACATTTACCGCCAAGGCCTAAATCAAACCCAGGCGGAATGGATCGGCGGCGGGACATTTTACGGCTCGCAAGGCGGATTTGACTTCGGGCAGGAGATCACGGGGAAGTGCATTGATCCGCTCGCGGGGTGCACCACGAGCAGCAAAACCAATCGCGCGAACAGCTATGCAGCCTTTTTGCTCGGCTTGCCTGACCAAGCCAGCAAGTCACTGCAATTCCCCGACGCGTACCACATCCGCTCGATGGCGTACAGCGCTTACATCCGTGACCGCTACAATCTAACGCCACACCTGACCGTCTCCTATGGCATCCGCTGGGAGTACTTTCCCTATCCAACCCGCACGGATCGTGGTTTAGAGCGTTATGACCCAACCACCAACAAAGTTCTGATCTGCGGCATGGGGCAAGTGTCGGCCGGCTGCGGCACGGAAATCAGCAAGAAGCGCTTCTCGCCACGGCTCGGCATTGCCTGGCGGCCCACCGACACTTTCGTCATTCGCACGGGCTATGCCCTGATCAACGACCCATACGAGGGCTTGGAGTTGATGCGGAATAACTACCCGATTATGGAACCGTTCGGGATCCAGACTCCGAACGCCTTCACCCCGGCAACTACGCTTGCACGAGGGCTTCCGGCCATTCCGCCTGTCACCATACCTAGCAGCGGAATTCTGGATTTACCTCTGGATGTTGGTTTTGAAGGTCAACCGAAGAACCTGCGTCGCGGATATATTCAATCCTGGAACCTGATGTTGCAAAAAGAGATCGGCTGGGGCTTTACTGGAGAGGCTGGCTACGTTGGAACCCGCTCCGTCCGCCAGCTAGGCTTCATCGACATCAACGCCGGGCAGGTCCCGTTTACGAACACGGCCACTCAACCCCTCCTGCAGCAATGGGGACGAACTGCGGCAACCACATTCCTCGAGCCCCTCGGCACCGGCCACTACGATTCGCTTCAAGCCTCTTTGAGGCGCCGCTTCAGCAAGGGCTTGATGCTAAACGTGAACTACACATGGGGCAAAAGTATCAATTTTGTAGACTCCAGCTCCTCCACTCCGAACATCCAGTCGCAATCTTACATGAACATGAATCGGGCGCCGACCGGATTTGACATCACACACAATATCGCAATCACGAGCGTCTGGGATCTGCCGCTTGGCCGAGGCCAGAAGTGGCTGGGCGGCAAAGGCGCACTCACAGCTGTGGTGTCCGGATGGCAGGTTAACAATTTGATCAGCATCTTTAGCGGTACGCCGTTCACGGTTTTGGGCGATTGTGGCGCCGCCTGGCCCGGCAATTCTCCGCCGATGAGCAATTCGTTCGGGAAACCGAAAAAGATCGGCAGTACATCCGGCTTTTGGTACGATCCGTTTGCTTTTGGGGAAACGTTTGACCCCAACAACACGGATCCCAACAACCCGGTTTGCCTTACCGGCTCTCTCGGTAACAATGGCTTTAACAATCTGCGCGGCCCAGGGGTGTTTAATTGGGATTTCGGGGTATTCCGCGATTTCGCGGTGAAAGAGCGCATGCACATACAGTTCCGGGCCGAGGCGTTCAACTTCACGAACACGCCTCACTTCTGCAGTAACGCCCTCGACAATTCCCTTGGTGACGCAAACGCCGTCGATCCGTTCACCGGCCGGGTCACGGATCCTGGTACTTTCATGCAACTAAACGGCGGCATAAATGGAAATTGCGACCTGGCACGTGAAGGCATTGACGAGCGCCAGTTCCGCCTGGGCATCCGCATCTCGTGGTAGGCCATAAGCGAGCAGCCGCCACTGGGCAATACCATGGCCTTACACGTGCGTGTTCGTGCGGTCTCTTCTTTGCGCTCGCTGCCCTGTGTGTACGTGCGCAAGGTCAACGCCTGCCGGAGCAGCCGCAGGTCGACACGTCCGGTTTTCTGCCAGTCATTCGGGCTCAGGTCGAGCTGGCAGAACGGAATGCCAGGGAGCGGCCGCGCGATCCTGCAATCGTCGGCTCACTGGCAATGACGCTTCACGCCTACCAGCTGTACGACGCGGCCGAGCGCGCCTATTCCCGCGCACATTCGCTAGATCCACAGAATTTCGATTGGCTTTATCTCCTCGGCACCGTACAAATGGCCCAGGGAGCATTCGATCGCGCCGCGAAAACTTTGCAGTCAGCGCTCCAAATTCGGACCGGCGACTTAGCCGCCGAGGTGCGCCTTGCGGAAAGCCTGACCACTGTTCCCGACTGGAATGGCGCGGCCGCGCTCTACTGCCGTATTCTAGACGACCGGCGCGAATGTCCGCAGGCGTGGTATGGCCTGGGGCGGGCGCAAACAGCGAAGGGCGACCATGCGGCGGCCATTGAATCTTACGGCAAGGCGTGCGAGCTGTTCCCAGCTTACGGTGCCGCACATTTTGCGCTGGCCGCGGAACTTCGCAGGCTGGGCCGCAAACCGGAAGCCGAACGGCACATCGCAGCTTACGCGAAGAATGTCACAAGCGAGCCGCCGCTTGACGATCCGCTATTTGAGCGGATCCACGAGCTGAATCTAAGCTCGCAGGCGCACCTGCAGCGCGGCGCGGAACTGGAAAAAGCGGGCCTGCTCGACGAAGCCATTCGCGAGCACGCAGCCGCGCTGGCCACCGATCCCGGTAACGTGGAGGCGCATGTGAATCTCATATCGTTATATATCCGGGCTGGCGACCCGGGTAAGGCCAAACAGCATTTCGAAGCGGCTACGAGACTAAACCCCGGCCGATCTGATGCTTGGTACAACTACGGAGTTCTGCTTTACATGCAAAAGCATTTCGATGAGTCAGAAAAAGCATACCTGCGTGCCCTGCAGATTGACCCTGATTATGCCGAGGCTCACAACAACCTAGGCGCCATTTACGAGCAATTGGGCCGCCTGGCCGACGCGGAGAACGAATTTCGGGCGGCCATTAGGGATCGTCCGGATTATCCGCTCGCTCGCTTTCATCTCGGCCGCATTTTAGTTAACGAGCAAAAATACGATGAGGCCATCCAGCAACTCCAGCGCGCGCTGACGCCAGCCGATGACAAGACCCCAGTCTACCTTTATGCGCTTGGTGCGACTTATGCCCGCGCCGGAGATCGTGCACACGCACTTGAGTACCTCCAGCGTGCGCAGGATGCCGCCTCCAGCTACGGGCAGTCCGAGTTACTCGTGAGCATCGAGCGCGACCTAAGGGCGCTGCAGAGTGCAGAATAGTGGAGTGCGCCGGGCGCGCCCCGACGCGTACAGGGTTTCACGAACTGTGTTTCCGCGCTGAACCATTAGCACAAATCTGCGACGGTCAGGGAGCGGACGAGGAGGCCCGGTGCGCCGCCGCGATCTTTTGAAAGCGCTCGCCGCGTTCGGCCTCGGCGTCCCGCCTGTTCGGGCGCACGCGCCTCCGGCGTTCCGGGACGTGGCGACCAAGGTCGGGCTCAATTTCCAGCATTTCAACTTTGCCACAGGCCACCACTACATGCCCGAGATTATGGGTGCAGGCGTGGCTCTGCTCGATTATGACAACGATGGTGATCTCGATATCTATCTCGTGCAAGGCTCGCGGCTGGACCACGGAGGCAAACTTCTGTCGCCCCCGCCATCGGGCTGGAAGCCAGGAAGCCGGCTCTTCAAGAATCTGCTGGCAGAAACGGGCGAATTGCGCTTCGTTGATGTTACTGAAAAAGCCGGCGTGGGACATATTGGGTATGGCATGGGCGTAGCCGCTGGAGACTACGATAATGACGGCTTTCTCGACTTGTACGTCACGAATTTCGGCCACAACGTTCTTTACCACAATAACGGTGACGGCACATTTACTGACGTGACGCGACAAGCTGGGGTAGACGATACTCATTGGTCCACCAGCGCGGCATGGGTTGACGTGGATGGCGACGGTTGGCTTGATCTGTTTGTCTGCAACTACGTCGATTTCACGGTGGAGGGCAATCGTGGCTGCTCGTCGCCGGCTGGCGAGCGTGACTATTGCACGCCGAAAATGTATCACGCCGCTCCGTCGCGATTGTTCCGCAATCTCAGGAACGGCAAGTTCGAAGACATTACGGAAGCCTCGCGCATCAACAGCTCGTACGGGCCGGCTCTCGGCGTGCTATGTGCGGACTTCAACGGCGACGGCCTCACCGATATCTACGTCGCCAACGACACCTCCGCCAATCTCCTCTGGCTTAACCAAGGAGACGGCACATTCCGGGAATCGGCGCTGGACATGGGCGTCGCGTACAGCATGGATGGGTTGGCAAAAGCCGGCATGGGAGTCACGCTCGCGGATGTTGAAAATAACGGCGGCCTGGTGTTGCTGGTGACCAACCTCGCCGGCGAAGGCGTCACCGTTTTTCGCGGCGATGCTCACGGACAGTTCGATGACGCCACCGCTGATTTCGGACTGATGCAACCGACATTCGGCTACACGGGTTTTGGCACCCAATGGTTCGACTATGACAACGACGGCTGGCTGGATCTTTTCATTGCCAATGGTGGCGTCACGCTCGGAGGCGCATCGCCTGCGCGCGCATCCCGATATGCCCAGCCCAAGCAGTTATTTCATAACGAGGGCCACGGTAGGCAGTTTCGCCATGTGTCGCCCGAAGCCGGTTCGGTGTTCCAAATAGCGGAGGTTAGCCGTGCCGCCGCTTTTGGTGACATCGATAACGACGGCGCTATTGATATCGTCGTTGCGAACAATAACGGCCCGGTTCGGCTGCTTCAAAATCAGATAGGCCAGCGCCGACACTGGCTCACGGTGAAGCTTGAGGCAGAAAAAGTGAATCGCTTTGCGATCGGCGCGCGCGTGGCGGTCATCCGGCGCGGCAACGACGCGCCAGTAGGGCGCGTCCATACGGATTCGAGTTATCTAAGCGCGAACGACGTGCGCGTCCACTTCGGTTTGGGAGACCAACCGGAAATCGAGGCCGTGCAGGTGAGCTGGCCGGACGGATCGAAGGAGAGATTTGAGAGCGTTAAGTGCGATCGCATCGTAACGCTCCGGCAGGGATCAGGAAAGCTGCTATAAAGGTCGGGCAAACGGCATTCTGCCACCTAGCGACCCGCTCGGCTTCGGAACACCTATTTTCAACGGAGCCGGAGATAGCTTTGAGAGCCTTGGCGAAGATTCCTTCGACCATCCCCTTCAAAAAATACAGAACACGTACGAGTACGGCGACGGTTGGTCTCTCAGTAAGCGACGGCATGTCATCAAAGTCGGCGGCGATTTCCGCCAAGTAAATCTCAATCTGTTGTCACATAATCTGGCGAGAGCAACGTTCAATAATCTTTGCCTCGCCACACAGACCGTCGCGGGCACACACGCAAGATGATCATGGGCGGGACGATGGCGAAGATGCTAGGCTTGACCGATTGACGCGAGTGTAGAATAAGGGCGTTTCCTCTATCGACGCCGTGCAAGAGCGGGCGCAAGAATGCCATGGAAGGAGACACACATGGACAGCTCAGATAACAAGCTCAATCGCAGAGAATTTGTGCAGAAGAGCGCGGTCGTCGCCGCTGGCACGGCGGCGCTGAACAGCACGGCTCTGTCCTATTCGCGCATCGCGGGAGCAAATGAACGCATCTCGCTTGGGCATATTGGCATCGGCAATCGCGGTAGCGAACTCGACGGTATCGTCGCGCGCCTCAAGGACTCGAAAAACGTGGAGATGACTGCGGTCTGCGATCTGTGGACTCACAATCTCGAGCGCGCGATTGCCGCCAACGAAAAACGCTACGGCAAAGCACCGCGCGCATTCAAGCATGCGCAAGAGTTGCTGGCGCTAAAAGACGTGGATGCCGTGGTGATTTCCACTCCCGAGCATTCGCACTCCCCTGTGCTCAAAATGGCGGCCGAAGCTGGCAAAGACGCTTACGTCGAAAAGCCAATGGGCAACGTGCTGGAAGAGCTCAAGGCGGCTCGTGACGCGGTTCTTGGCAGTAATCTGATCGTTCAAGTGGGCACACAACATCGCAGCGAACCCTATCAGATTGCTGTGCGCGACCAGATTCGCTCCAAAGTTTTAGGCGATGTGTCCAAATATGAGATCGAGTGGAACTATCACGGGCCTCGCTGGCGCGGCCGGCCCGAGGTAAAGATGATCCGCGAAGCGGACACCAATTGGCATGCTTGGCTCATGACCAAGCCCACGCGGCCGTTCGATCCGCAACTTTATTTCGAGTTTCGTTTGTATCGCGACTTTTCGAGCGGCATTCCGGATCAGTGGATGAGCCACGGCATTGACTTGTGTCACTTTTTTCTCGATGAGACTTATCCCGAGTCAGTGGTCTCTAATGGCGGGATTTTTGCCTGGCACGATGGCCGCGAAAACCCCGATACATTCCAGGCGCTCTTCACCTATTCACGAGGCTTGCTCGTCAGCTACTCGACCAGTTTTGGCAATGACTCGCCGAGCTTTACCAGAATCATGGGCAAGAACGCCACGTTGATGAACCACGGTGGCGAAGGCAGCCCTCGCTGGCAAATCGTGGAGGAAAAAGGGAATCACGAAGACGATCCCACAGTGGACAAACGGCGCGGAGTGAAAGATGTTTTGCTCCCCGGCGATTCTTCGCTTCCCCCAGCCTTCATGGGAGACGAAGAGCCGTCGCACATGACCAACTGGCTCGATTGCCTGCGGAGCCGTAAGCAGCCCAATGCCACGGTGCACCACGGATTCTCGCATTCGGTCGCTTGCATGATGGCCACGCGCGCCTACTGGACGGGCAAGAAGATCTATTGGGATGCAAAGAGCGAAGCCATTCTCGACCACCCGCCCACGGCGTAGACGAATTTCGGCCAAACCTCGCGCAAAGGTCTCTCGGAGCCATGAGCCAGAATGACATCTCGCGAAGAGGCGCGCTGAAGTATTTGGGCATGTTGGCTGCTACTGCGGCCGGGCGCGAATTTTTGGCGTGCTGGCTGCCGACAACCGCTACTCACGCAGATGGGCATCACCATCTCGTAACCATTCAGGACGCCGCCGGTCCCGAAGCGCCCTACACGCCTCAGTTTTTCAATCCCGAGGAGTTCGAGATTGTGAAACTCCTCACCGAAATGATCCTTCCTACCGACGATCAACCGGGAGCCAAAGAGGCAAAGGTTGCCGACTACATAGACTTTGCCGTTTTTTCGGCGGAGGAGCTTCAGCCTTCGCTCCAATGCGCATGGACGGACGGACTCGTCTTGCTCGAGCGCGAAAGCAAGAGACAGTTTGGGAAAGCGTTCCGCAACGTCTCGGAAGCAGATCGCGTGAAGTTGTTAACGGAAATGAGCCTTCCGGAACGAGATACGAAGGCCCTCCACGAAGGCTACGAGTTCTTCCGACTAGTTAAAGAAATGACCGTTGAAGGCTTTTACACATCAAAGCTCGGGCTAATCGATGTGCTGAACTATCAGGGCATGAATTATTTCAGCGAGTTTCCGGGCTGCACACACCCGGAGCATCAAAGCTGACCCGAAGTGCGCGGCCACTATGCAGCGGCGTTGGGAGGTGCATATGAGCAAAGCCATATTCCGCCGTGAGTTCCTGGCGGCCGCCGGAGGCGCGGCTGTATTGCCGGCCGTGAACCCTGTGGCTGCGCTGGCCAATGTGCCCGAGCCTGCAGCTAAGCAAGCGCGATTGTTCCCCGACTGCTGCGCGTATTCGTACCTCAAATATTTCAAAGGTGGTTCGCTGACTATGGAAGACTTCATCGCAAAAGCCGTCGCGCTGCAATCGCATAGCGTTGACATTACGACGTATTGGCTGAAATCGACGGAGCCGGAATACGTGACTTCTTTGCGCCACTTGGCATTCCGGAACGGCTTGGCTCTTTCCGGCATCGCCATTCGCTGCAACATGTGTCAGGCCGATGCCAGTAAGCGAGCTGAGGAAGTCCGCAATATTCAACACTGGGTGGACGCGGCGGACGTCTTGGGGGCACCGCACGTCCGCGTATTCGGCGGCGAAGTTCCGCCGGGCGCCACGGAGAAGCAGGCGATTGATTGGGTCGCCGCAGCGTGGAAGTCTGCTTGCGATTATTCCGCCAAGAAGGGCATTACCTTAGGTATCGAAACTCATTCAGCCATTCCCGTGCGCGCGTCGACCGCGCTGGAAATTCTGCGCCGTGTGGACTCGCCGTATGCCGGCATCAACCTCGATATCTCGAGCTTGGGGCAAAAACCGACGCGGAGATGTACTCAGACATACAAGCGCGCATCCCGTATGCCACGCACACGCATATTCGCGACGTCTTCGGCTTCACGAAGCGGCCGATTGATTTGGATCGCGTCTGGCGGCTCCAGGCTCAGGCTGGTCGCAAGGGATATGTGTCAGCGGAATACGAGGCGGAAGAGGACCCCTCGACTGGCGTGCCGAAGTTAATGGACAAAATCAAGGCGCTTTGCCGTAAGTATTCCAGTGCCTGAATGCTCGCCATGAACTTGCAGTGCGCAACACGGAGGAGATTTGATTGAGTCCGGTTCCCACGTATGACGTCATTGTCGTTGGCTCCGGGGCGTCTGGAGGCGTGGCCGCCTATGTGCTTGCCGTGCGCGGGCTGAAGATTTTGTGCCTGGAAGCGGGGCCGATGCTCGAGCCTCATCAGGCTTTTCATAATCACAAACTTCCTTACAAGTGGCCTTTTCGCGGAAACGGCAAGCCAGGAAAATATGGCAAGTTGCCGCAGGGCATGGAATGGAAAATCAACGAGTGGACTGAAAGTCTTTACACCACGCCGCACGCTGATCCCTACGCTCTGGCGCCGGGCGCCAAGTTCACCTGGACACGGTTGCGAGCCGTCGGCGGGCGGACTTTGCTATGGGGCCGCGAGTGCACGCGCTTTGGTCCACTGGACTTCAAGCCGAAAAGTTTACAGGACGGTTTCGGCGAGGATTGGCCCATCAGCTATGAAGACGTGGCGCCATACTACGACAAGATCGAGGCGCTGATCGGCGTGGCCGGTGGAGGCGAGGAGGTTTACAACACGCCGGTCAGTAAGAACGTTCTGCCACCGTTTCGTCCACGCTGCGGCGAGTGGCTGATCAAAAAGGGCGCGGCCAAGCTGGGGATCAAGACCACATTCTTTCCGTTGGCCGTACTGAGCAAGCCCTACGACGGGCGCCTTGCTTGCCACTATTGTGGCGCGTGCAATTTCGGATGCGACACGGCTTCACGCTTTAGCACACTCGAAGTGCTATTTCCAAAATTGCAAAAGCTGAAGAATTTTACACTGCGGCCGAATGCAGCTGTGCACCGGGTCTTGCTTGATCGCGCGACAGGGGAAGCGCGTGGCGTCTCCTTCATCGATACCACGAATGGTCAGGAATACGAAGCCTATGGGAAGGCAGTGGTCCTCGGCGCATCCATGATCGAGTCCATACGGATTCTATTCAATTCGCGCACGCGCGAATTCCCTCAGGGACTGGCGAATTCCAGCGGCACGTTGGGTCGCTATTTGATGGAACACGTGGCCTTCAATGCAATCGAGGGATATTTTCCGCAGCTTGCCGGCCTGCCCACGACGAACGACGATGGTCCGGGCGGCCCCAGCATCTACATTCCCCGGTACAATTACGGGCGGAAGAGCGAGAAGTTTTTGCGAGGCTACCGATTTACGTTCTACACGGGGTGCGGGATGGGCCCCGGTCCGGGCGCGAGTCTGCCGGGCTTCGGCTCCGCATACAAGAGGCGAATCAAGGAACTATATCCCGCCGGGTTTACCATGGACGGCTATGGAGAAGGGCTGCCGTTCGCTTGGAACTACGTCGAAATTGATCCAGAAGGATTGACCGACCGCTACGGGATTCCGCAGGTGCGTTTTCACACTAATGCCGAATACGATCACGCCTTTGCGATTCGCGACGAAATGTACGCGCAGATGGAGGAAATCCTGAAGGCCTCCGGTGCGGAGATTTTTCCGTATCAAAAGCGAAATCCCTACCCACTGGGAAGCGTGACGCACGAGGCAGGCGGCGCTCGCATGGGCGATGATCCGAAAACGTCCGTGCTCGACAAATGGAATCGCTGCCACGACATCAATAATCTGCTCGTCGTCGACGCAGCGTGCTTTACATCTCATCCGGAAAAGCCCATCACCGGCACGATTATGGCACTCGCGCTGCGCGCCAGTGAGCATTTGGTGGAAGAGATTCGCCTCGGCAATGTCTAGAGTCGATCGCGCGAGATACGAGAACGGTGCTGGTCCTGTCCCTACTAGAAACTCTATTCGTGCGCGTTTGGCGACGTCGCAGTTCTTTCGATGACCCGAAAGTATTGAGACTGAGGGCGAAGCCGCTAGCTGACCGTGTTCAACCGTTTAACTGCAAAAACGGACTAAGCGAATGAAGGATTCGCGAGAGGAATCGTGTTGTGGTGCGCAATAATTGCGTACAACGCCTAAAGTCATCCAGGTAACATGTTACGCGGCGTTGCGGTATCTTGCTGATTCTAACGCCGACTGGGGTTTTGGCGAAGGACAACCAGCGTCTCGCCAAAACGCGGTACATCCGCAAAATGCACGACTTAGCGCAGGGCTGAATTCGGATAGTTCCGATAATATTCTTGCCATGATTGTGTTGTTCCCGCATCTCTTCGGTTGGATCGTCAGCTCTTTTCGCTCCCGCGAAGGGACGGTCGGACAGTCGTTTGTATACCTTCACTGTGATCGCCTCCACCACGTCCTTTGCGCCTTCCGGAAGGGGAACTTCCTTCCTGTCTTTCATGCTGAAGAAGTGCGACTTCGCTGTTTCTTTTGCGTCACCATCAAACTCTCTTTCTTTAGCAAAAACCCAGCCCCAAGCTGTCCGAAATTCGTGTTCTAGCGACTGCGATCGAAGATATGGAATATCCTCTGGGCGTGCCGCGAGTCAGCTAATGGCAGAAATATGTCTCCACCCTGGAATGAGCACCCAAAGTTACGAGGCCGGTTTCACCCAGAGTTCCCCGACGATCTTCAGGTAATCGTCCACGAT
>Ga0126379_10000484_pt1 | contig 22020 bp, 38 predicted proteins | sample PanSoiMetPlot_24_FD_92640 | JGI IMG/M metagenome (GOLD analysis project Ga0126379, IMG submission 92640) | Tropical forest soil microbial communities from Panama - MetaG Plot_24 | ecosystem: Environmental > Terrestrial > Soil > Tropical forest > Bulk soil | place: Panama | collected 2016-02-17
CCTCGGGGACGGCCACGACGATGGCGGGCTTCTTGAGGTTGGCCTTGGCGCGGTCGAACAGCGCGAGCACGCCGCCCAGGTCGCCCACGGCCCGGGCCTGGGCCGGCGCGGGCTTGTCCTGGGGGACCAGGGACCAGAGGCTGTCGCCGTAGGAGTTGAAGCCGACCTTGGCCTTGATGGTGACCTGCTTGGAGCCACCGTCGCGGGTCTGGATGGTGAGCACCTCGCCGACCTGACGTTGCTCGGCGGAGCGGATGCCCCAGGAACCATCCTGAAGCTTGGCGAACGAAGGCGGGAATACACGGGAGAAACGGGGCATGTTTCAGAGACCTTTCATCATTGGCGTTGGTTACCGTAACGTATATGGGATACGTGTATAGCGTTGTCAAGATGCCAGTGCCACAGCCTCCCCGACAAGCTCGCGCAGTGGCTTCTTGTGCATGGTCAGGCAGTAGCCGGTGCGCTCCTCAAGCTCGACGTACTGGGCATAGAGATCGGGGCGCAGGCGAGCGCCCACCTTGAGATCATTGACGCTGCCCAGGAAGCAGAACGTACAGGAGAGGCGCTCGTTGCCCTGGGCGTAGGCCCAGTGCGGTTCCTGGCCGGCTGCGCGGATGGCCGGGATGACGTCGGCGGTGGCGAGGTGGAAGATGGGATAGAACGTCCAGGCCTGCCGCCCAGCACGAGCCAGCCCATCGTTGGGGCCGGTGCGCTTGACGAAGGGAACGCGCTTCTTGCGGCTCTCGCTCTCGGCTGCCCTGATGCCCTCGACCGACACCACACGCTTGAAGCCGTGCCCGGCCATGTAGGCGCGGATCACGACCTCGATGGGTCCGGTCTTGAGTTCAGAGGTACACCAGCGGTTCTTCGGCCCAGGGAAGGGCGGAGCGTCGGGGCGGGCAACGATGCGGCTCTCGACCCGGTTCAAGAAAGTCTTGGCGCGCCCGTCCTTGTAGATCGCGTGGGCGACCCGGAAGGCGCACCCAGCCGCCTCGGCCTGGGCCTTGGCGTGCTCCAGGGCGCCGGGCCACTCCTCGGGGAAGGTGGCGTGGACGACCAGCACGCGATCGGCTGGCACCCAGCGCAGGGTCTCGATGAGGCTCAGCTGGCTGTCCTTGCCGCCGCTGTGCGAGACAGCGAACAGCACGCCAGGGTCAGCGTAGAGGTTCTGGATGGTGCTCATCAGAACACCACCTCGTCCTCGACCTCGGCTGCATAGAGGTCAGCCCGGTGCTGCGCCTCACGATCGGCGTCCTGGCGGGCCTGGACCAAGAGGCAGAAGGCTTGGCTGATCTCCTCGGAGAGCGCCTCACAGGCGCGGGCGCTGATCGGGTTCTTCCGGTAGCGGCGAGCCTCCTTGCGGCGGGCGATGGAGCCGGTGTTGAGGCCGCCCAGGATGGTGCTGAGTTGCTCGCGGGTGAGGGTGACGGTGATGGTGGTGGCTTTGGTGGTCATTGTGTAGTCCTTTCAAAGGGCAAGAGGTGTGTACCCGGAAGATGGGGTGTGCAGTGGTGGCATACAAGGGGGATTACTGTAATTATTATCAGGACATCAGTCCTATCAGGATATTACTTAGATGCCTAAGCAACCCGCTCAAAGGGTCAGGATCGCTGCCCAGGTTTCCACAGGCCTCCTTTCCCAGGCTACCGCTGGGACCTACTAGATATGGTGCTGCACTGCACCAATTGACGTAGTACCCCCCGAATCAGTTACCCTCGCGCGCGCATCCATCGCGGCCTGCGAGCGCCACCCAGGTGGCAGGGGAGCAAGGGGTCTGGCCGCGTCTAGCAATGAAAGGTCTCACCCCATGATGCGCTGTCCCTACTGCGGCAAGAGAACGGGGGTGATCGACACCCAGGCCAGGACGTGTGAGGGGGTCTCCACTCAGGAGCGGCGCCGGCAGTGCCGGGGCTGTGGGCGACGCTTCAATACCTTCGAGCTAGCCGAAGCCGACGAGCAAGAGCGCCTTCACCTCCCCAGGGCAGCTGGTACTGAGGTGTGACACTTCTTTCTTATGTGTGCAGTCGTGACACGCATCAGGAGAATGTGGCGCAACCCGAATACAACCAGAATATGGAGGTAACAACCACCAGAGGAAACGGCCAACGGCGGCGTTTGAGCGCTTCCAGGTACCGAGATAGCCCCCCTGTAGTCACTCCCGCCAGCGGGCTTCCTATTGACTATCGATGTAGTCACGTATTGCGATGGTTTGCGATGGTTGACGTGTATTATTCTGTCTTACAACCTGCTAAGTTGTTGATATTGTTGGTAGTCACAGAAACTACACGTAGCTAGCTGTTGCTACATCTAGCTACACAGAATGAAAGGTACCAGAGTATGTCCAGGACTGTTGCCGAGCTACGTGAGGTTCTCAAGAGCTATGTGGCTGATGCGCAACACCGCAGGCTTGGGCAGCACAGCCCACCGGTCATCCAGGGCGAGCGCGATCCGCTCGCGCACGACATGTCCTTGGCTGAGGTGCATGGCCGCATCAGCCCGCTCAACCTCAACCGCACCCAGCCGGCGCTGCCAAGCCATGGCGCAGGCTCCTACGTTGCCCAGTTCGCCAGCACGACCTCGCTGCTGGAGCACACCATGCCTGGAGCGCCGGGCCACAACGCTGATCCCAGGCTATGGACGCAGGGCTTCAAGATACCGGACTACCTGGACCTGGGCGATGGCGTGGTGGAGGCGATCAAGACCGATGCCGGCTGGCGGCCACACCGCAAAGGCCCAGGCGAGGTGCAGCTGCCCGACTATGTGACCGAGGTCGAGCTATGATGAGGGATTACGCCGTCGCGCCCTATCCCAATCCTGACGCCGAGCCCGCCAAGCGCGGTGTACTGATCCTGCATAAGCCCGACTGCCGCATCGTGCGAGCCCAGGCCGACCTGGGCGATCCTGTGCTGACGCTCTATGGCTGCGAGGGCGATCCCGATCCCAAGATGGCACGCTGCTCGTGCCTGGAAACCCGCCAATGATCGAGCCGACCTACTTGATCGAGCATGACGACGGCTCAGGCGGCGACCTCCCAGGTTGGTACGTGCGACGGGTCATGCCCAGCCCAGTGCGATCGCCCCCAGGCGGCGCAGTGAGCATCGCCGGCCCCTTCGATGTCCAGGGCCGAGCAGAGCGGTGGCTGCGACAACGCAAGCTGCAAGGCACCGAGCTTCATCGCATGCTGCCAATTCCACCCGCCAACCTGATCCGCCGCTCGCCCACTGAACTCGCCGACGGTAACGGCAAAGTCCCCGCAGGACCCATCCGATGAGCACCATGCCAGACCGCACCAATGCCCCAAAGGTCGCCCCTCCCGAGCGCTGGTGGCGCTGCGCCCGGTGCGGCGTAACGTCAAGCAATCCCGACGAACTGTGCGAGCCTATGCAGTCGGACAGCGGAGGGCATACAGAGCTTGGCGGCGAGCCCAAGCTGGGATAGAGGTCGAAAGGTCGCGGTCCAACAGAACAGCCCGCAATGGCTAAGAAACCACGGTCTAAGACGAGACCGAAGGCCGAGCCTAGTCTAGGCGAACTCGCCCAGGTCCAGCGAACACCACGCAACGGACGCAACGCCAGCGGCCAATGGGTCAAGGGGTATTCTGGCGCGATCACTGGCGACGCCGCTCGTGCGCGGCGCACCCTCAACACGAGCACCATCGCCGGCATGCAATGGGCGTTCGACCGCTGGGGTCGCGCCGCCATCGAGAAGGTCGCCAAGCAGCAGCCCGCTATCTTCCTGAAGATGCTTGTACTTCTCGTGCCGCGCGAGTTGGAGATCACGCAGGCGCGCGGCCCCCAGGGCATGACCGACGAGGCGCTGGAGGCGGCCGTTACCGCCATCGAGGGCTTCCTGGCGCGGCGGGCTGGCGACGGCGCCAAGCTCATCGAGGGCAGTGTGGCGGAGGATGTGTCCGCCAAGGACCGTTGATCCGTAAGGGTTATTCGGCGTTTCCGCCGCCCTACCCACATCCCTGCCCACATCCCAGGTCGCTGTTGCGGCCTTGCCGTTGCCTTTAAGCCGTTGCAATTACGGGAGAAACGACGCCGCGCCCCGCGCCGCCCGCGCCCCCGGCGCGCCAGGGGGGGGTGGGGGGGCGGTGCAATGAGAGAGAGTTGGCCCAGGCCCCTCCCCCAAACGCCGCGTGTTTGGGGGCCCCAGGTCCTAACCTATTGAAAGGCCTACCCTTTCTTCTGTGTACCCCCCTTCTGGGATTGGCGGCGGCGGTAGGCGGCTTGTTTCTGGGCTGGGGTGAGGGCGTTACCTTTAATCGGGCGCCCGCGCTTGCGCTTTACGGTAACGCTGGCATTATCGGTAACGCGATTATCGGTAACGGTGGGAGGTGGTGATGGCGGTGGCGAGGTGTCCGCACTGTGGGCATGAGCTGGTGATTGACGTTGAGGTTCGGAGGTTCCACTGGGGTCGACCGCCGCATGGGAAGGTGGAGATGACGGAGGAGGAGCGGCGGCTGATTGAGCGCGAGCGAAGGCGGGAGGGATTAGGGGCCGACGTGGGACCGAAGGCTTAGGGGGTGGCGGTGTCACCGGCCGAGCTTCAACGCGCGGGCTTGAGTGTGACGTTGTCTTGAGCTTGGGGCAGTCGACCGTATTGTGGTCGTCTGCTTTGCAGAGTGAGCAGAACTTCTGCATGGGGAGGTTCTCCGATGGCGATCGTGCACAGTGTGCAGACGGTACCTGAGAAGGTAGACGATCCGTTGATTGCGGAGGAGGTAGGGGTTGGGTTGGCGCGCTCACCGCAGTTGGGGGATCGGGTGTTCATTGGGGTACAGTTCAAGGGCAAGGAGGGGGTGGAGGATGCGCACGGGCATGTGGTGTTGACGGTAGAGATGGCGGAGCATGTGGCGAGGTTGATCTTGAAGGCGGTGGGGAAGGCCAAGGTGGAAGAGGGGGAAGAGGCGGGGGAGGAGGAGATATGAAGGGGGTAGTGGATGGTTCGCATCTTCGGGCGGTTCTGGTAACGCCGTTGCAGCCGCCGTTTCCGAGGGGGGTGGAGATATTCCGCTTTGGCGAGGATGAGAGGCAGCTGGCGTTATCGGCTGAGGATGCGGCGGCGGTTCGGGCGCTGGTGGGGCGTAATGTGGAGGGGGCGATGATGGCGTTGGAGCAGAGCAAGGACGATCCTGAGAAGATCAGGGTGCGGGTGCTGTGATGGCGGGGATTAGCCGGCGGGGGCTGATCGGTTCGATGATTGCGCTGGTGGCGGCGCCTGCGATTGTGCGGGCGTCCTCGCTGGATAGCGTCTTGCGCGGCGTGGTGCTGGAGCCGACGGTGACGGAGCTTGACTGGACTTATCGCGAGATCACGCTCGGCTACACCATTACGCGGCAGGCGATCGAGAACGAGATGTACGGGATGGCGCTCGCCCGGCTCAAGGCCGAGGGCGAGCTGGTGGAGTACGACGGATGGCAAGAAGTCTGAAGGCTTACTGCGACGAGCTGGCGCCAGGGGTGTTCGGCTGGCTGGGGCCGGATGCCAGCATTACGGTGGATCACGCCACCGACAATCTTAAGGTGGAGAGCCCCTGGGGTGGCTTCGTGGTGACCCGCCATGCGATCGAGGACGGCAACTGGAAAGAGGAGTTCATGCGGCAGATACGGGCATTGCAGGAGAGGCGCGATCGGGGGCAGACTGGCGGGGGTGATTCTAACACTGCCTCTCAAGGGAGCTGATCATGGCCAGGAGCGCAACCAGACCGATCGTGGGGATGGACGTGTGGTACTTCTCGGCCGCGCCGCCGACCGCTTATCCCCAGGCCGCCAAGGTGGTGAACGTGGCGACGCCGGCCGGTTCGGGGTTCGGTATCCCCCTCCCTGGCGCCGGTCCCGTGCTTGATCTGGTGACCTGGAACGCCGCCGGCACCGCTGCGGCAGTCACGGGCGTGCCGTTCTACTACGGTACAAGACCGGCCACCAACATCGCGTGGTGCACCATGCCGCGCGTGAATATGCCGGCCAGCCCGACGTCCTGGCCGGGCAACAACTGATGGATTACACCGAGCGGCACACCGGGTGGGTGACACCCGCGTTCCTGGATTGGATCAAGGAGGAGATGACCATGGCTGGCAAGAGCGAAGGCGGCGAGACCCTGCACGACCAGCGCAACCTCACCGAGGACGAGATCGCGGAGCGCACCAAGGCCAAGCTCAAGGCCGACGCCGAGGAGAGCGAGAAGGTGCGCAAGGAACTCGACGCCGAGAACGAGAAGGCCAAGAAACAGGCCGAGAAGGAAGCCGAGGAGGTCAAGGCCGACGAGGAGAAGAAGGAAGCCGAGGCCAAAGGCGGCAAGCCCGGCAAGGAAGCCTCCGGTGCGGCGGCCCCCCATGCGGCCCCCCAGCACGCGCCTGCTTCCTCGCGATCGCGCTAGGCATATACCGCTCGCGAGGACCGAGCTGATGCTCGCCATGCACGCCTGGGAGTTCTGGCGCGCCTACTCTTCGTGAAGGGGTGGACTACTACCGGGAGCCCCCAGGCTGCCTGGAGCGGCTAATCGAGGGGCTGATCGGGGGCGCGGTGATGGTACTCATCATCGTGCTCTTTGCGAGGTGGCTCCTTGGGCTGCACGGCTACTGGTTCCAGTAACCGCCTCGCCAGCTCCCGGCACTCGGCGGCAGCCTCATCTATCATGGTGCAAGTCCACATATCGCCCATGAGCCGTCCAGCCAGCCCGTCGAGGAAGGCGGCAATGACTATGCGCTCCTTTCGCAATTCATCCAGCGTTTGATACAAAGGCTCGGCGCGCAGCCGCCCGATCTCGCGCGCCAACTCGTCCCGCTCTCTCAGAGCAACCGCAGCTTCACGCTCTGCATCGGCTAGTCTCTGATCGTAACTCATGTCTCGCCCCGCAGTTTGCGCGCCATCGCGCGGCACTCGGCGGCCAGCCCCTCAACTTCCCAATCATCGCCCGTCAACAGCGTGGTCGCGTGCCGGTCGAGGAAGGCGGCGGTGTCGTCTATCTGTTGGGCGGCTTCGTCCATTACTTCACGCGCCCAATCCGGCAGATAATGGTCGCTGCGGTCGCGTAGGCGTTCACTCAGCCTCATGTCTCACCTCGCAGCTTGCGCGCCTGCGCGCGGCAGTCGGCGGCGGCGTTGCCGTCCATGGCGCGGCGAGCAATCTTGAGGCATTCCCACTGATCGCCATCGTGGGGGTCGTCGTCATAGAACTCCAGCATCCCGCGTATTGCTGCCTCCAAAGTATCGGCGCGTTCCGCCAGCCCATCGAGGAAGGCGGCGGCCTCGACTAGCTTCTGATTGGAGGCGCGCTGTAGCTCGGTCATCAGCACAAGCTGGGCACGGTCGGCGCGCAGCCGCTCATAATCCGTCACCGTCACCACCGCATATTCATCGCCCTCGGCTGCCGGCTCGCCGCCACGCACGTAATGCCACGGTCCTCGCACATCGCCCATGTATAGCAATGTAATGCAACGTCACGTCCAACGCAAGAAGGGGCGGCTTGCCGGGCTTCGCGGCACACAGGGAGCGCACCGAGCCCGGCCTTGTTGGAACCATGAAAGGTATAAGGGGCTCCTCGCGCGCTGCCGCCACGCCTGCGTCGGTGCAACCTACGCGAAGAACGATACCAGTGTCACGCGGTTGCCCTCGGGCGAGAGCATCAGCCCAACGCATAGCAACATCTCGTGCGGGCGCCCCCAGAGCCTCACTGTGGTGGGGAAGATGTCTCCCAGGGCCATCAGTACACCCTATCGTAACCCTCGGCCTGCAACGCCTTGCGCAACTCCTCGGCCTGTAGGCGGCAGTCGGCCGCAACCTTGGCGACGAGGTGGTTCATCGGGTTGAGACTGTTGCTGGTCACCATGTTGAGATCGTTGGCAACCCTGTTGAGCAGCTTGACCGTCTGTAACAGGCGCTGGGCAAGGTGGCGTTCGCTCATCGAGGGGTCCTTTCAGTCTGCGTTGGATGGTGGTTGGTCGGGGATCAGTTTGCGCAGGTTCACCGCCTGCTGGCGGCAGTCAGCGGCGGCTACTTGCAGCAAGTCAGGATAGCCTGCACGCGCGACACGATCCGCCATCCCCTGCAGGAAGCCAACTGTAAAGAGTACATTGTTGCGCAGCTTGGCGACTTCGTTGCACGGCTCGCAGAAGTAGCCCGCGCTGCAGCTCTCGCCGTGGCCGAGGGTCGCTCCACAGGGACAGACGCTCATTCTTCGATCTCCTCGCGCACATAGATGCCCGAGCGCGTGGCATGGCCACAGCGCCAGCAAACCTCGGTCTCGGGCTCCTTGAGACGAACCGGCTCAAGCGGGTTGCGCTCACGCCAGCAGTCATCGCAGATCGGGACAGCCTCCCAGCTCATCTTGCGCCCCTATGCCAGCTCGCCCAGCTCCTTGAAGCCAACGAGAATGTCCGGCGGGGTCGGGAACGTGTCCTTGGTGTGCCGCCACATGTGCAGAACAACGCTATAGTTGTTCACGTAATTGCTCTTTGCCGGGTGAAACTGCACCACCACGTCCTCGGCCCCCCAACAGCGGTCCTTGACCCAGCTCATCTCCAGCCAGTTCGGAATGCGCCGCCTCGTAGAGACACTCACATGCTCCCAGCCGGTCTCCTCGCCGTCGTCCGCGATGATGTTCAGCTTCTCCCCACATGGTCCCGGCACGTCCCGGAAGACGCCATAAGTGGCCCCCGGCCGGCTGTCATACGCGCCGCCGCGAATACGGTAATGCTCCAAGTGCGGATCGATCTTCATCTTCCCCCTCTAACATAACAAAGCCGCCGCCGGGTACGGACTGGGTTCCCGGCGGCGGCGGCTGCTTCCCCACGTAGGCGTACGACGTGGAAGCAGTGTGCGGCAACGGAACTCGTGTAGCAGATTCTAGACGTGTGTAAAGTCGGCTAGTCGACACTATACCATGACATCGCTGTGGATAACTCACTCCCGATCGTGCCCGAAGAGCTTCTTCATCGCATCGTTCCACTTCTCGTGCGCCGCCTGTAGCTTGGCGCTGGGCTCCTTGCCGGCAAGGCGCAAGTCCGCCATCAGCGCATCGATCAGCACCGTCCCGGTGTTGAGCGCAGCCGTCATCATGGTCATCTTGTCGACGTGTTGCGCCAAGTTCTGCGCCATGAACTTGTACGCCATCTCCTGGCGCTTGACCTCCGCCCGTAGGTCCGCGATGTCCTCACTGTCGTCGCTCATCGCCTGATCGCCTGCATTGCCTGGGTCCAGGCCTCCTTCGCCGTCGCCAGCCCGGGGCTCATCACCTGCCCCGCCGGTAACCACGCCAAGTAGGCCTCGATCAGCTGACACGACCTGTCGAGCGCGTGGATCACCAGCGCAGCATCGCGCCGGCACGACGCCAGCTCCTCCTTGAGCCGCTCAACCTCACGGTGATCGAAGTCATCGTCCATCTGGTCTATTCCCAACAAGTGCGGCGACACCGTAAGATGCCGCCGCCATTGAGCAGACATTAATTGCGCTTAGCCCTCGGTGCCGTTACGGAGGGAATCGAGGACCTTGGTCATCTTGCGCGAGAGGTACCCGAAGTCTGCGATCAGGTCGTCATATTCTGCGCGCAGATTGCGGGAACGGGTGTACTGCTTGAGTGCCTCGAATGCCGCACACTCGTTACGTTGTCGCGTGATGATGTGGGAGACCGTCGAGACCGCGCCGAGCCTTGCATGCTCATGCGTATCCTCGTCGATCTCCCACCTGCCGTCACGGTCGACCAGAACTGCGTGGAAACGGTAGCTCTGGTCGCTGTTGATCCCGCACTGTGCGTCGGGGACAGTCCAACCGTAGTGCTTGCTGTTCTTGCGCAAGATCGTGAGCAGCATCCCGACGTACCCAACGGAGATGTCGAGCGCCTCGGCGATCTCCGCGAGTGAGCGCGCCGGTAACTGATCGAACATCTTGTCGATCAGTGTATCAATACGTCCCTGGTATTCCGCCATCCACAACTCTCCCTTTCGTTAGACTGCATAGAGATGTCCTCTCTTGGCGCCGCTTGGGCGGTTCTTCTCGATTAGGTCGCTGAGCCGGCGTAGGTCGTTGGCGCACTCCAACAGCTCCTCGACCGCGTTGTTGCAGAAGCTGGGCGTGAGCTGGTCGAGCACCGGCTTCAGCGTGCTGTTCATTCGCTTGATGAACTTGGCGATCTGCTTGACGTCGGCCGCAAACTGCACCCGCGCCAGCAGAAACGGCGCGTCGTCTTCCTTCGGCGGCTTGGTCGCCCGCTGCTTGCGACCGGGGGCGCCGCGCTCTCTCTGGGCACGCTGCTTAGCGGCCTTCTTCTTCTCCCTGGCGCGCTCGCGGGCGGGCTCGCTCTTGGCCTCGGCCTCTTCCTTGGCGGCTTGCTTGGCCTCCTCCTCGGCCTCCTTGGCCTTCTGGTCGCGCTCGGCCCGCTCCTCGCGCGCCAACTGCGCCATGATGCGCTCGACGCTGTGCAGGCTGAGCGACCGGTCTTCACGTTTGGCAATCTTCATGATGGCGTCCATCATGTCGGGAGAGCCGGCGGCCATGTGAATCTTGATGCCGACGCTCAGATGCCTGCGGTCCTCCGGGAAGGTCTCGGCCGCCAGCCGCAGCTGGCGCAGCCATTCCGTGGAGTAGTCCATGCCAGCATCGGCAAGGGCGGAAGCGACCGCCTTGAGCCCCTTCGGGCCGGTGAGAGTGCCCTCGGCGTGCTTGTGCAGCTCGTCGGCGAGATTCCAGTTGCCAGTCTCGAACTGCCGCGCTGCGCGGATGATACTTGCGAACTCTGATTGCGCCATGTCGTTGATCTGCCTTTCGTTTCGGGGGTTAACCTACTCGAGGTTGGAGCTTGCGTGATTACGGTAGCTGCGCTTGGCTCTCCCTGGTGCAGAACCGTTGATAACCTCGTAGCACGGGTTGCATCTGCGTGCAAGGGTGTTACACTCGACCCAGTCGAGACAATTGCAGACGGTGACGAACAGTGACGGACACAATGAGCGCAAACGCCGACAAGAAGCGCCGAGGGCCCCGCCTGGGCAGCACCTCGGTGCTGAAGCAGACTTCGGCATTGATGGTTCGGATCACCGATCCGCAGCGCCGGGCATTCGAGGAGCGGGCCGCAATCCACGGCTTGTCAGCCTCGGCCTGGGCCAGGATGATCCTGCTGCGGCAGATTCGAGTCGGAAACGAGGAGGACGACAAGTGAGCCTGCACGAGACCACATTCGGCTTTCTCACCCCGACCGAGGACCAGAAGGACCGCATGGTGATCGTGCGCTCGGCTGCGGCGGACTACGCCAAGACGCTGGAGCGCGAGCTGCCGGAAGGCCCCGACAAGACCTACATCCTGCGCAAGCTGCGCACGGTCGCGATGTGGGCGAACGTCGCGATCACCAGACATTCCGATGGCACACCGCGCCTGGATCAGGAATGACCGACACCGCGTTCCCGATCACCGAAGCGCAGGCGCTTGAGACGCTCAAGTCGCTCAAGGCCGAGATCGCCAAGCGCGCCAATCGCAAGCTGCAGGCCAAAGCCGGTGGCCTGATCGAGTTCGTGCGCTACTTCTGGAGCGTGCTGGAACCGGAGACCAAACTGGTCGAAGGCTGGCTCTTAGAAGCGATCTGCGAGCACCTGGAGGCGATCACCTTCGGCAAGATCACGAGGCTTCTGATCAACGTCCCTCCCGGCAGCATGAAGAGTCTCATGGTCAATGTCTTTCACCCGGCCTGGGAGTGGGGGCCGATGAACATGCCGCACATGCGCTACGTCAGCTTCAGCTACTCGTCTGGCCTGACCGAGCGCGACAATACCAAGTTCCGCAAACTGGTTATGTCTGAAAGGTACAAGGAGCTGTGGGGTGAAAGGTTCAACCTTGAGAAGGAAGGCGAGATCAAGATCACGAACGACAAGACTGGCTCGAAGTTTGCTTCCTCGGTCAAGGGTATCGGCACCGGAGAAAGAGGCGATCGCGTCGTTATCGATGATCCACACGACGTTCACAAGTCTGAGTCGGATGTGGTTCGGACGGATACCGTGCGTTGGTTTCGTGAAACCATCACCGACCGGCTCAACAACCTGGATTATAGTGCCATTATCATTATCATGCAGAGGGTACATCAAAGTGACATCTCAGGCTTCATCCTTGAGCAAGGCTGGGCGTATTGCCATCTCATGGTGCCGATGGAGTTCGAACCAGGACGAGAGCCCTTCAATCCGCTTGGATGGAAGGACCCTAGAACTGAGGATGGCGATCTTGCATGGCCCGAGAGGTTCTCGCCCGAAGCCGTCGCCAACATCGAGCGCGAGAAAGGCTCCTTCGCGTACGCTGGTCAATACCAGCAACGGCCCTCTCCCCGAGGCGGAGGGATAATCCAGCGCAACTGGTGGCGACCTTATACGGAGGCAGAATGTGGAAAGTTTGGCGTGCCCTGGCCCAAGTTTCCTCTGATGTCCTACACGGTCCTCTCTTTGGACACTGCGCAAACCGAGAAGAAACAGAACGATCCTACGGCTGGGATCGTTCTGGGCGTTACACGAGACATCTGGGAGAACCGACGACTAATCCTTATGTGGGCCTGGGCCGAGCGTCTGGAGCTGTACGAGCTGGTCAAGAAGATCGAGGAGACCGTCAAGAAGTTCAAGGTCGACCGGGTTCTCATCGAAGACAAAGCATCGGGGTATCCGGTGGCACAGGAGTTGCGCCGTCGGGGAAGAGTGATCTCCGACACGATGAGCCACAACCCAAAGACCGCCGATCGCGCTGACTTCGGTGTGACGCTGATGACGCCGGAAGGCGACCACGTCGCCCGCCTGTACGCCCAGCAGAATCTCTTTGAGTGCGGAATGATCTACGCGCCGGCCGAAGGCACGGGGATGGGCGACTTCCTGTTTAAAGACTGGGCTGATCGCGTCATCGGCGAATGCGCCGACATGCCCAAGGGCACTCACGACGACCTCGCCGACGCCATGAGCCAAGCGCTCGCCCATATGCGCGCTCTCGGCCTCGCCACTTTGCCTGACGAAGACGAACTGGAGGACCTGATCGAGAAGAAGTCCTTCCGCTCACCCGATCCGCTCTATCCGGCCTACGGCGGAGGCCTCACCATCCCACTACGATGAAAGGTCACACATGATCGAGGATATTCGGGACACCGATGAGCCGAGCTTCCTGCAGCACTGGGCCGAGCGGGCCTGGGACCGCGTTCAGCTCGCCCAGATGGCGGCAATCCAGGAGCAACTCACGAAGTTTGCCATGGAAGGGTGGCGCTCGATGTACATCTCGCCGCCCACCGACGTGATGCTGGTCACGGCTTGCGACGAGGGCGTGGTGCTCATGGTGCAGAACGGCTTCGGCGAGTGGCGCACCTCGCATGGCCAGCCCCACAAGCCGCCGCACGCCTGGATGCCCTGCCCGGCGCCGCCTCCGCGCAACGGCAAAGGACGTTAGCTAGCGAATCAGCACGATTACGCTAGACTGCCGGCTCGATTCCACCTTTCGCGTGGACCGGAACGGGCTGGATCATGCTTATTCTTGCCTCCACTAGCGACCGGCTGCAGCTCACGACCAGCGCCGCCGGCTCAATCGACGTGCATGCCAGCTGGATGGACAACATCTCGGGGGCGGTGGCGCCTGGACGCACTAATACCTCCATCTCGACGGCGGCAACCACCACCATCGTCGCTGCTCCCGCCAGCAACACCCAGCGCAACGTCAAGACGTTGCAGATACGCAATAAAGCCGCCACCTCGAATACCGTAACCATCATCCATACCGACGGAGCGACGTCGGTAGAACTCCACAAAGTGGCGCTCGCCCCCGGCGGCACTGTCCAGTACGTCGATGAGCACGGCTTCAAGCCGGCAAGCCTGCGTATGGTCATGCAGACGCTCAAGACCACGACCCCCAACACCACGCGCACCGGCACTTATACCCCCACCCCGGGGATGAGCTTCTGCATCATCGAGACTGTCGGCGGCGGTGGCTCGGGCGGCGATGCCGCCTGGACCATAGGACGAGGTTCGGGCGGCGGTGGTGGCTCGGGCGGTTACTCGCGCAAGCTCTGCACCGCAGCAGATATCGGCGCCTCGCAACCCTTCCAGGTCGGCAAGGGCGGCTATGCCGCCAGCTCACCCAACGGCGAGAACGGCGCCCCCACCTATCTCGGCGGCACCAGCGTTGCCACCTCGATCTGTGGCGCCAATGGCGGCTTCGGCGGCGGCTACTGCCTCAATGGCGCCCAGACCCCCATCGGCGGCGCTGGCGCCGATCCCGGCGTCGGCGACGTCACCTCCGGTGGCGATGCCGGCGAGCAGGGCGGCTATGTGTACTTCCCGGCTGGATCGCTGGCCCCCGATGATCCGATCGTCATGCCCGACGGCGGCAAGGGCGCAAACGGCCCCTGGGGCGGCGGCGCTCCATTGCCCGCCGTGGGCATCACCGGCTCGCTCGCCGCACGGCCCGCCAAGGGCTACGGCGCCGGCAGCAGCGGCGCCATCAGCAACCAGACCGGCGGCTATCTGGGCGTTGCTCCAGCCGGCGACGGCGTGATCGTCATTACGGAGTTCTGTCTCTAGGAATGAATCTATGATCCTCCTCACCTCGCCCACCGATCAGCTGCTGGTGACGTCCAGCTCGGCAGCATCGCTGTCCGTCCACACCACCTGGGTGGATACGCTCCTCTCCAGCGGAACGATCACGCCTGGACGAACCAACACCAATATGGCGGTGGCCGCCACGATCTCGGCGGCAGCCCCAGCCGTCGCCACCTCGGTGCAGCGCAACGTCAAGACCCTGCATGTGCGCAACAAGGATACGACTTTGAGTGCCGACGTAACGGTGCAACACACCGATGGAACGCTGACGGTCGACCTGTACAAGACCACGCTCGCACCGGGGGTCGCGTTCCAATACACCGATCACGGTGGCTTCGCGGGCCTGCAAGGCTAAGCCCATGGCTGACGGTGTTGCCCAGACCGACCACTACATCAACGAGAGCGACTACTACCGTAATCTCGCGAGCAAGCTCGACCCGGATAGCGCCAATCAAGAAGACGACCTGACGATCGTCATCCAGGAAGACGCCTCCGAGCCCGTCGAACAAGTCGGCATCGAGCGCGCCGACGGTGCCCTTATTATAAGACTGGACGGCAAGCCCTATACGCGCGAGCCCAAGGTCAAGGCCAAGGAGCACGACGCCAATCTCGCCGAGTTCGTTGACGAGATCGAGCTGGCACGAATATGCGACGAGCTGCTCAACGGGATAGATTCCGATCTGCAGACGCGCCTTGAGTGGCTGGAACGGCGCGCAGCCGGCGTCAAGCATCTCGCACTGAAGATCGAGAACCCGAGGTCGCCCAGCGCCGACGCCGACACCGCCGTCGAGGGGCAAGCCACGATACGCACACCTATTATGTTGGACGCGGTGCTGCGCTTCCAGGCCAATGCTAGGGGAGAACTCCTCCCGGCTGGCGGCCCGGTGAAGATGCGCAACGACAGCATGCCGAAGACGCCTCACCGCGACTTCATGGAGCAGCAGATGCAGGTCCCGCGCGAGCAGCGCGGTGACGATCGCGACATCCAGGCCGATGCCCTGGAGATGCTCTTCAACAGGTACCTGACCGAAGTGGACAAGGAGTACTACCCCGACACGACGCGAATGTTCTTCATGCAGGGCTACGGCGGCTCGGGCTTCAAGAAAGTGTACCGATGCCCGATCCGCAGGCGTCCAATGTCACGCAGCATCGACGCTGCCGACGTCATTGTGTCGGATAACGAGGTCTCGCTGCACGAATGCGGAAGAGTCACTCATCGTATCGAGATGCGACAGAGCGTGATGCGGCGGATGCAGCTCGCCGGCACCTATATCGATATCGATCTGACCAACCCGACCGGCCCGCAGCCCGACAGCATGGAGCAGGCCGAGAGCGACGTGGCGGGGATCGCGAGCTGGAGCCAGCGCCCGCAGGATTACAAGCACTGCGTCTACGAATGCTACTGCGAGCTGGACATCGCCGGCTTCGAGCACACCGAAGGGGGCAAGATCACCGGGCTGCCGCTGCCCTATCGCGTGAGCATCGACAAGGACTCTCAGACCGTCCTGGAGATACGCCGCAACTGGGCAGAGGACGACGACCGCTACATCAAGCACATGCCGATCGTGAAGTACCCGTTCGTGGAGGGCATCGGCTTCTACGGCATCGGATTGCTACACATCATGGGCAATGCGACCGCTGCGGTCACCACCGCATGGCGGCTTGCCCTGGACAGCGCAGGTTTTGCGTCCTGGCCGGGCTTCCTCTACTCAGAGACCGTCGGGCGGCAGGACACCATGACCTTCCGCGTCGGCCTGGGTGCTGGCGTGCGCGTCAACACCGGGGGCCAGCCGATTGCACAGCATATTATGGACTTGCCCTACAAGGACGTGACGGCGGGTCTGGTGCAGGTCACCCAGCACATCGAGGAAGAGGCGCGCCGTGTCGGTGGCACCCCCGAGCTGATGGTAGGCGAGGGCCGCCAGGACGTGCCGGTGGGCACGACCATCGCGATGCTCGACCAAGCCGTGAAGGTCTTGGACAGCGTTCACAAGGGCATGCATATCGCCCAGGCCGAGGAGTTCGGGCTGCTTCGAGAGCTGTTCAAGGAGGACCCCGACGCCCTCTTGTGCGCGGACCCGCGCGAAGGCGCGATCTGGCAATGGCAGCGCGAGGACTTGGTACGGGCGCTCAACGACTGCAATCTTACGCCGCAGGCCGACCCGAATACTCCTTCGCACACGATACGGGTCATGAAGGCTGTGGCGCTGGTGCAGCTCGTCCAGTTGAACCCGAGCATGTTCGACTTGCACGCCGTCGTGCGAAGGGTCTCCACCATGGTCGGCCTGGGGAACATCGATGAGCTGTTCGCGCCGCCCCAGAGCCAGCAGGACGCCAAGACCGCCGGCAAGATCGCCGAGCTGCAGCAGAAGACGCAGAAGATGATGCTGGAGGAGCGCGACAGCGTCAGGAAAGCTGCGCTGGCGCAGCTTGATGCCCAGCTCAAGGCGATGGTCGAAGGAGCGAAGCTCCAAGACAACGCCGCAGAGCGGCAGTCGCGCGAGCGCATCGAGGGCGCCAAGCTGGCGCAGAAGCGGATGGAAGTGGCGCAGAGCACGTTGGTGCATCCAATGGCTGCCCCCGTCGCACAAACATGGCCAGGAATGCCCGGTCAGCGCATAATCTGAGAGCGAATCACAGGAGGCGTAGATGGCGCACCCGTACGCAGGTCAAGCGCAATCGTCACAGAAGGCCCGCCTGAAGCGTCTCGGAGCAACGGCCGGCAAGGCCCACGGCTCTTCGAGCATGTACAAAGCGAAGAGCTACCCCTCGGGGGCTGGCACCCAGAGGGAGTACACGATCTCTGGCGGCAAGGCGAAGAGTCGGCCCGACCGAATGGCCTCGGGCGGCAGCGTCAAGAAGCGCCGGGCGCATCCGACCACCAACATCATTATCAGTCACGCGGGCGGTCAAGGTGGCACTGGCGCTGGTGGCGCTGGTGGTCAGCCCGGCGGACCCGTCCCGGTTCCGGTGCCCCGTCCCGTCCCGGTGCCGGTCGGAGCCGGCCCAGCGCCGATGGGGCCTGGGCCGGTACGCCCACCGATTGCTGGAGGTCCGATGCCGGCGGGGCCGCCTCCGGTGCCGGTGCGCCCACCGATGCCGGCGGGCCCTCCCCCTGGTCCCCCAGTACGCCCGCCCGGCATGAAAGCCGGCGGAGCCGTGAAGAAGGCGGCCAATGGTGGCTTTCTGAAGGACAGCAAGGGCAAGGGGTACCCCGGTTACCCTCATAGCCCCACCACCGATACGGGCGACAAAGTCTCCGCACATAAGCGGGGTGGTGGGGTGAAGAAGCTGCAGTTCGGCGGCGGCTTTGGCGTGGGTTCCGGTGTGAGTCCCGGCGCCACGCAGGGGCAGGGTCTCGCGGGCTTGCTCGGTAGTGCGGCGCCTGGACGCGCGCCGATGCCGGCGCAGAAGGGCGCGCCGACGATCTCGGGGGTGGATCAGATTCCCGCCCAGCCGCTGACGGTGCCGCAGCCCAAGTTCGCAGGCTCCTTCTTGCAGCGCCCGGCGCCGGGCACCACCACCACCTTCAAGGAAGGCGGTGCGGTACATGACGACGAGGCGCAGGACCGCAAGTTGTTCAAGAAGATGATGAAGGGCCACAAGGCCGGCGGGATCGTGAAGACCCCCGTAACCAACGCCACGGGCGGCGGCGCAGGAGCCAAGGCTCGCAAGGCCAAGACCAGCGCGGCCAAGGGCGTCCCGGCCAAGACTGATACCGGCTCGCCCAACCCTGGCCATAACCCGCCTGGGCGCGGGGTATCTGGCTCGATCTATCACCAGCAGGGCAAGGGAGTGAGCTGAGTGGAAGGCCTGGACAGTGCCTTTGCTGCTGCGCTCCACCGTTGGCTGGTGCGCGAGATCAGCGGTGACGTCGCGGAAGGCTATCCAGGCCAGCTGCGTGCGCTCTACAGCGCGCATGACTGGGACACGGTCAATCGGACCAAGGGCATGATCTGCGCCTATGACAACGTGCTGAAGGTCATGGAGGAGATCGCCCAGAAGATGAACGAGCCGCGCGAGCGCGCTCCTATCAACGTGATGGGGAGGCCAAACTGACTGCTATTCCGATAATCGGTGCTCCGACTGCTGTTCCGAGGATCAGCCAGCTGGCGACCATGCACCAGGGGCCGATGCCGCCCTGGCGCACCGACGAGGAGAAGCAGGACTACAAGGACGATCCGAAGGGGTTCCTCCTAGATCGGTGGGCGCTGCTGGGGGACAACGTCGAAGCGTTCCACAACTGGGTGATCACCGCGACCTACTTCTTGCCCGATTACCTGGAGACGGCCTCGGGCCACAAGCTCTACCTGCCCGACAAGACCCATGACGAGGCGCTGTGGCAGGGCAAGGTGGGCTTGGTGGTGGCCAAGGGGCCTCTCGCGTTCCTCAACGATGCTCACGTCGACTTCAAGGGTCAGAACGTCGAGGTCGGCGACTGGGTGATGTACGACATCATGGAAGGGCGTCAGTTCACCATCGAGCGGTTGCACTGTCGAAGGTTAAAGGACCTGCAGATCGTCGCTCGCATCAAGGACCCAAGGTTAATCTACTAGCGCCAACGCATTGGCGTGGAGGCAGTTATGGCAGACGACGTTAATCCCACCGCCGGGGAGAACGAGGACCTGATCGTTAACCTAGACGAAGAGGACAACCCCGGCGCAACCCAAGCCGCCCCCTCGGAGGGCGCTAAGCCGCCACCGGTTCCCAGCCCTTCCGCCCCTCCTGCAGCGCAAGATGGCCTCGCCGAGCTGAACCGGCAGGTGAATGCCGAGCGCGCCGAGCGGGTGCGCGTTACCCAGATTGCGCAGACCATCGCCCGCGAGCGCGACGAGGCGATTGCCTTCGCTCAGGAGGCCGAGCGCAGGGGCGTTTTCACCTACGCGCTGTACACCGAGAACCAGATCAAGGCCGTCCAGGACAAGATGGTTGCCCTGTCCAATGGTGCCGAGCAGGCCATGGTGGACGGCGACTTCAAACGCGCCCAGGCGCTGAACCTGGAGATCGGCCGCCTGGGCGGTAATCTTGCCGTGCTGGAGCGCGACCAAGCGGTCCTGGTGCAGCAGCGCCAGAACGCTGAAGCACAGGCCCGGCAACCGCGACCACAGCCGCAGCAACCTCAGCAGCAGCGTCCAGCGCAGCCCACCGATCCGTTCGAACGGGCGCTCGCCGGCAAGAGCCCTGCCGCCCAGCAGTTCCTGCGCAAGCACCCCGAGCTGGTCCGCAGCGACGGCACCATCAAGCGCGCCGCGCTGGATGCTCACGAGCGTGCCTTGGACGAGGGCCACCAAGCGGACTCAGCTGGCTACTTCGATTACATCGAGAGGTCGATCATGGCACAGACACCCCAGAATGGGGGTAATCCGCCTCCAAGGGGCAACCCAACCCTGTCCGGGGCGGCGCCGGTCGCTCGTGGGGCAGGCCCAGGCGGAGGTGGCGGTGTAGGAGCCGGCGGCACCTTCACGATGACGCCCAAGATGCGGCGCCTTGCCGAGGAGCAGGGCGTCGAGCCCCGTGAATGGGCCAGGAACTATGTCAGGCTGCTCAACGAGGGCCGAATCACGCCCATTACCTAACCCCGGGGGTTAACTATGATCGAAGTCCCTTCCCCGTTCCGAGAGGCACCCCATGAAGGGGGCCTCGCGGGAGGTCTCGCTGCCGGCGAGCAGATACTGCGCAGCGACATTCATGGCGAGCTGCGCGTCGATCCCGACCGCGAACGCCGCCACCAGGGCAATGCCGCCATCGACCCCTTCGACATCGCCGACATTATGGCGAAGTACGCCCCCACCAGGGGCGACCCCACCAAGGGCAACGTCAACAACGAGATCGACTTCAACTGGAAGCGCTTCGAGACCTACGGCAAGCCGGACTACGCCGAGAGCCGGATGTACCAGGACCAAGGGTGGAGACCGGTCCAGCACCATCACTTCCCTGGGCGGTTCGCCGCTCCCGGCACCCAGGGGCCGATCGTGGTCAAGGACATGATCCTGATGGAACGGCCGATGCGCTTGACATTGCAGGCCAGGAATGAGGAGATGATGGAAGCGACTCGCGCCATGCAGGTGAACCGCCAGAAGCTGGCGATGACCCCGGAGGGGCACTCAGAGCGTGTCGTCTATGCCGCGCGCACACAGCGCGAGGCGATCTCGATCCCCGAAGAGTAATCCTTCGGGTTCGCGTCCACCGCCTGGACGCCCATCACATCCAGAGAACGGACTGAGGCGAAGCTCGCCAAGGCCGGTAACCCTTGAGGAGGGGAGCCAGCTTATGGCGAACATCAATGCTCCGTTTGGATTCCGGCCGGTTCGTCGCCTCGACGGCGCGGCATGGTCGTCTACTCACAGCACCTTCAAGATGCAGAACAATGCTGGCGCCCTGAACCGGGGCGACGTTGTGAAGAGGCTTGCCGATGGCACCGTCGCGGTGGCCGCAGCTGGCGGCGCCGGCACCAGTCTCGGCATCTTTGTCGGCTGCCACTACCTGCTGGCCGCGCTCGGCTACCCGATCTGGACGAACTACTGGCCGGGTTCGGGCGCACTCGGGCTGGTCGATGCCTTCGTCATCGACGATCCGCTCGTGGTGTACGAGGTCATGGCTGCGACTGGACCGATTACTCAGGCCAATGTTGGCGACAACGCCGACTTCGTTGTCAATGCCAGCACCACCGGCTTCTCGAAGTGGTCGCTGCTCACCCCAGCCGTCGCCGCTGGCAGCGATGTGCTGCCGTTCAAGGTCGTCGCTGTCGGCAATTACGGCGTGCCGGTCGGCGAGAACGGCTACGACGCAACGTCGGCGAACAACATCGTCGAAGTGGCCTGGAACACCCAGGCGTACAAGACCATCGCGCTCAACGCCTAACGGCTGGCGGGGACAACGGAGGGATAGGTCATGGCAATCGACATGGCATCGATCAAGAACGAGCTGTTCCCCGGCCTCGCTGCCGTGGAAGGTCGTTACAAGAAGATCGAGACCAAGTGGTCTCGGCTCTTCGAGAAGCGCACATCCAAGATGGCGCTCGAAAGACGTACGCAGATGGCGTACCTGCCGCTCGCCCGTGAGAAGGGCGAAGGCGCGAGCACCTACTTCGATGAGAGAGCCGGTGAGCGCTGGCTGTATAGCGCCGAGATGCGAGAGCTGAGCCTCGGCTACATCATCACCCGGCGCGCCGTGGAGGACAATCAATACAAGGCGGAGTTCAATCCATCCAACCTCGGCCTGCAGGATGTGTTCGCGACCACCAAGGAGATATACGCCGCGAACATCTTCAACACCGGCACTGTGTTCGACCAGACCGTCGGCGGCGACCAGAAGGCGCTCTTCGATACGGCGCATCCGACCGACGTAGGTGCAGTGGGCAATCGTCCGGCCGCGGACATCGATCTCAACGAGTCCTCGCTGCTGACGGCGATGACCGTCATCCGCAATAACTGGGTCGACGAGCGCAACATCAAGATCGCAGCTCGGGCCGAGCTGGTCC
>Ga0126379_10000485_pt1 | contig 22016 bp, 14 predicted proteins | sample PanSoiMetPlot_24_FD_92640 | JGI IMG/M metagenome (GOLD analysis project Ga0126379, IMG submission 92640) | Tropical forest soil microbial communities from Panama - MetaG Plot_24 | ecosystem: Environmental > Terrestrial > Soil > Tropical forest > Bulk soil | place: Panama | collected 2016-02-17
GAGATCACCTGCGTCCAGATCGTCCAGCACTACATCGACCGCGCGCGGGCCTACAACGGCGTGTCGAGCGCGCTGGTCACCCGTGACGGGGCGCCGGTCGCGCCATCCACCGGGGCCGTGCGCGCGGGGGCGACGCTTTCCTTTCCGACCGAAACGGTGAAGGCGTCGACGCTCTTTCCCGACCTCGAGAGGTACGATGGCCCGCCGCTCGAGTACGGGCGCATGGAGCCGACCGCGTCCGATCCCTCGGTCCAGCAGCAGTACGGCATGATCGCCGGCATTCCGAGCTCGGGTCAGGTCAACGCGCTCGCGACCCTCAACATCCGCGGGGAGCGGTCGGTCACGTGCCGGGGCGACTTCGACCGGCATCCTTCCCAGGGCCCGCTTCCGCCAGGCGCGCCGCCGATCTGCGAGATGTTCCGGCACTACCCGGACGCGCTGGAGCGCGCGGCCGAGCTCGACGCCACCTACGGCCGCAATCCCGATCTCGAGGCGATGCCGATGTACGGCGTCGTGTTCTCGTTCAAGGATCCATTCGACACCAGGGACATGCGGACGACGGCGGGCGGCGACGCGGCCTACGACATCGACGTTCCGGCCCGCGACCACGTCCTGGTCGAGCAGCTCCGCAACAAGGGCGCGATCATCTACGCGAAGGCCGTGTGCACCGAGTACAACGGCCGCGCGGGCGATCCCGGCGGCCGTCACGCGCCGGCCGCGGTGCTGCCGTCGACGCTCGGCTATCAGCGCAGCAGCTGGGGCGGCAACCCGTCGAACCCCTACGACACGACGCGCGCGGCCTCGCTCGGCTCGAGCTCCGGCTCGGGCGTCTCCGTCAGCGCCAACCTCGTCATGGCGAGCCTCGGCGAGGAGACGCGCGCCTCGACCCGCGGCCCGGCGAACCACAACGCGGTGGCGCTGATCTTGCCGCACAAGGCGATGCTGGGCTTCGTCGGCGGCGCGATCGGCGCAGATATCTACTGCGACCGCGCCGGAATCCTGTGCCGCACCATCGCGGACTGCGCGCGAGTGCTCGACGCGCTCCGGGATCCCGCCGAGGGGTACTACGACGCTCGCGATCCGTTCACCACCGTCCCGCGCTCGTCGATCCTCCCCGGGTCCTACGTCCGCCACGCCGCCACGCCGGGCATGGCTGGCGCGCTGACCGGCTTCCGGATCGGCGTGATCCGCGAATCCATGGCGGTGCCGCCCGGCTCGCTGACCGAGGCGCCGATCGCCACGGCCGCGGCGGCGGAGATCAAGTCGGTCCTCGGCGGCACGCTCGGGGCGACGCTGGTGGAATCGACCGATCCCCACTGGCCCGGCGACCCGGAGCTCGAGGTGATGAAGACGGACTTCCGGCGCGCGCTGGCCCGGCTCGTCCCGGTGTTCATGCCGGATCTCCTGTTCCGGCTCGGGCCCGACGGCCAGCCGGTGTTCAAGGAGTTCGCGGCGGCGATCGAGCCGACCGAGTTCATGCACGGCCGGGTGTTCGGCGCCGGCGCGATGAAGCCCATCGACTACTGCGTCGAGCTGGCCGAGGGGCGCATCGAGCCGCCGGCGAATCTCGACATCGCCACGATCCAGGACCAGGAGCTCGCGACGATGTTCCGCTTCCACATCCCGCAGTACCTGACCCGCCGCGCGGAGGACTGGAAGGCACGCGGCTTCAGGGAGACGCTGGTCGACTTCGGCCAGCTCAACGGCCGCTCGAAGTTCTGGGGAGACGATCAGCGCGCCGCGTTCAAGAACTGGGAGGAGATCGGCGATCCGCGCAACCGCCTGGGCGGCCGCCAGGGCGTGGACGAGCGGATCATGCTGCGCGAGCTGCTGCGGCGCGTGGACATGATGGTGATCCTCGAGAATCACCTCGACGCGCTGGTGCGCCTGCACACGCCGTGGCCGCCGGGCGTGATCGGCGGCGCGCACCAGCCGCGCGGAGGTCCGCACAACCTGAGCCGGGAATCGCTCTACGGCCCCAACGCGGGACTGACCGAGGTGCTCGTGCCGGCGGGCTACGTCACCACGGTCTACGATCCCGTGTTCGAGCTCTCGCGCGACCGGAAGCGATACGTGCCGGCGCCGTCGAGCGCGCCCACCGCCATTCCCGAGCCCGGATTGCCGTTCTCGCTCGTGTTCCGCTGCGAGCCCGGCCAGGAGGACGTCGTGCTCCGGATCGCCTCGGCGTACGAGGCGGCATCGAAGCGACGCGTGCCGCCACCGGCCTTCGGCCCGCTGCCGCGGCGCTGACTCGTTCAGTGAATCATCCTCGTCGACACTGAACTGGAGGTCGCCTGTCCCGAGGCGCTGGCGTCCGCCAGCGCCGCAGCGGCTCCGACGTCGGGACGCGCCCGCGGCTCCTACCGGCCGCGGGCCTGCTCGCGGGCGAGACGGTCCGCCAGCTGTCCTTTGTCCGCCTGCAGAATGTCCTGCGCGCTCAGGCGACCGAACAAGTCGAGGAGGGCGGCCACCGTGCCCGTCCACCCGGTCTGATGGCTCGCCCCGAGCCCGGCGCCGTTGTCTCCGTGGAAGTACTCGTAGAACAGGATGAGATCGCGCCAATAGCGGTCGTCCTGAAACTTCGCCGTGCCGCCGTAGACGGGACGGCGTCCGGTGCCGTCCCTGAGGAACATGCGGACGAGCCGGCACGAGATTTCGTGGGCCACCTCGAAGAGCGTCAGCTGCTTGCCGGAGCCCGTCGGGCACTCGACGGTGAATTCGTCGCCGTAGAACGCGTAGAGGTTCAAGAGCCCTCGAACGATGAGGACGTTGACCGGCATCCAGATCGGCCCGCGCCAGTTCGAGTTCCCGCCGAACATCCCCGTGTCGGACTCCGCCGGAAGATAGGAGACGACGTGCGCCTGTCCACCGACATGGAACACGAACGGGTGGTCCCGGTGATGACGCGAGAGCGAGCGGATGCCGTAGGGGCTCAGGAACTCCTCCTCGTCGAGGAGATAGCGGAGGACTCGCTCGAGCCGGGGCTTCGAGAGAGGCGACAGCAGCCGCCGGCCCTTGTAACCCCGATATCCCTCGGCGGTCGGGGCGATCTGCGCGACGACATCGGGATGGCGCTCGCGAAACAGCCGGATCAGTTCCCTGAGCCGGGGGTGATTGTCGGTCACGTCCGGTCCGAAGATCGTGGACGCGCACAGCGGCAGCAGTCCCACCATCGACCGGACCTTCAGGCGCGTCGCCGAGCCGTCGGGTAGCCGCAGGACATCGTAGAAGAATCCGTCGGCCTCGTCCCACATCTCGTCGTGGTGGTCACCGATGCGGTCCATCGCATAGGCAATCCAGGCGAAATGCTGGAGGAACGTGAACGCGTGCTCCTCGTACTGCGAGTCGTGATCGGCCAGGATGAGGGCGATCTCCAGCATGACCTGGCAGTAGAAGGCCATCCAGGCGGTCCCGTCGGCCTGCTCCAGGGACCCGCCGGTCGGAAGGGGCGCGCTGCGGTCGAAGACGCCGATGTTGTCGAGACCCAGGAACCCGCCCGCGAAGACATTGCGCCCCGCCGGGTCCTTGCGGTTCACCCACCAGTTGAAGTTGAGCATCAGGCCATGGAACGAGCGCTCGAGGAACTTCAGATCTTCCCGTCCGAGGCCCCGCTCCACCTTGTAGAGAAACAGCGTCGCCCAGGCGTGAACGGGAGGGTTCACGTCGCTGAAGTTCCATTCGTAGGCCGGGATCTGCCCGTTGGGATGGCTGTAGAGGCTGCGGAGCATGAGCAGGAGCTGCTCCTTCGCAAAATCGAAATCGACGAGCGCGAGCGCCAGCGTGTGGAACGCCAGGTCCCAGGCTGCGTACCACGGGTACTCCCACTTGTCGGGCATCGAGATCACGTCGCCGTTCCACATGTGGAACCACTCGGCGTTCCGCACTCGCCGCCTCTGGACACCGACGAGCGGATGCGCCTCGTGCTCCTTCAGCCACGTGTCCACGTCGAACAGGTAGTACTGCTTCGACCACAGCATCCCGGCCAGCGCCTGCCGGTGCACGCGTCGCTCGTCTTCGGTCAGCGACTTGGGCGTGACCCGGTCGTAGAACTGATCGGCGTCGGCGAGGCGAGCGCTCAGGATCGCGGCGAAGCCCTTCCCGAACGCCTCGGCCGGCGGTTCGGCGGAGAGCCGCAGGCGGATCACCGACGTTCCGCCGGCGGGCACGTCCAGAACATACCGGGCCGCAGCCTTCGTGCCGGTCTTCGCCCGGTTGACCGCTCCGGCGTTCCCGGAGACGACGTACTGGTGGAACGAGTCCTTGACCCACGGCGCGGCGTTCGCCCGGCCCCACAGGCGGTCGACGTTGCTCTCGTTCTCGGTGAAGAGGAGCTCTGGCGCTCCATCACACGAGAGCGTGTAGTCGCCGAGCTCCGGGTGAAACACCCGGATCGCTCCCTGGGCCTCACGCATGAGCGGCTTCGGCGCGCCCGTGCGCCACGACCACGTGTTCCGGAACCACAGGGTCGGGAGGACGTGAAGCCGCGCCGCCTCCGGCCCGCGGTTTGCGATGGTGATCTGGACCAGGATGTCGTCCGGACTGGCCTTCGCGTATTCCGCGAACACGTCGAAGTACCGGTCGTCGGCGAAGATCCCGGTGTCCAGCAGTTCGTACTCGAACTCGTGCCGCGACCGCCCCCGGTTGGTCTCCACGAGGTCGCGGTACGGGTAGGCGCGCTGCGGGTACTTGTACAGGAACTTCATGTACGAATGCGTCGGCGTCGAATCCAGATAGAAGTAATACTCTTTGACGTCCTCGCCGTGGTTGCCCTCGCTGTTGGTGAGTCCGAAGAGGCGCTCCTTCAAAATCGGGTCGCGCTCGTTCCAGAGGGCGAGGGCGAAGCAGAGCCGCTGGCCGTCGTCCGAGATCCCGCCGAGACCATCCTCGCCCCAGCGATACGCACGAGAGCGGGCCTGGTCGTGGCTGAAGTAGTCCCAGGCGTTGCCGTCGTCGCTGTAGTCCTCGCGGACGGTGCCCCACTGCCGCTCGCTCACGTAGGGTCCCCACTTCTTCCAAGGGGTCCCCGCTTCCCGGGCCTCATTGAGCCGATTCTGCTCCGCGACGTCATGAGCGTCGATGGACCCCGCGGCTGCCGCGGGCTGTCCTCTCCCCGGCGGATCTGAATGTGTCGAGGTCGATCGCGTGGTGGACATTGATCTCTCCGTCGTGCCGCTCGTTGTAGGTTCGGGGCAATCGAAGCGCCGCCCAGGATAATCGGGCTTCGACAACAGTCCCGACAAGACGGCGAAATCTCTATACCACGCGTTGCCATGATCGGGTTCGGGGCATTCCGGCTGGACCCGCGGTCGGGACGCCGGTAGCGCGGCGAACAACCCGGCGCTGCGCCTGAAGGCGTGGTTGGCGAGCCGGCCCGCATCTCGGCGGCCTGTACACTCGAATTCATGAGCGCGCCGGGCCGCCCCTCCCCGGGCGAAGTCGAATCGGCCGTGACGACGGCCGAGCACCAGGCGCTCACGTGGAGCGCGCTCGCGGCCGCCGCCGCCATCGCCTGGCTCTCGCTGCCGTTCGCGATGGGCGTGTTCCTCGGCGCGACCGCGGCGTTCTCGGTGCAACCGCTCTACACGACCCTCGTCATCCAGACGCGGCGGCCCGCGCCGGTGGCCGTCGCGACCGTCATGGTCACTGCCGTGCTGGTGGTGACGGCGGTTGGTGGATTCGTGACGCTCTTCGTGACCGAGGCCGTGACCATCGGCCGCGCGCTGTTCGAGGCCCTTGGCCCAGGCGGCGCGCTCAGCGAGTGGCAGCAGACCTTCGATCGGTGGCTGGGCCGCTTCGCGTTCACCACCGAGATGGTGATCGATCGTCTGAGGGACGCGAGCGCCGCCATCGCGGCGCGGTCAGCGGCGCTGACGGCGAGCTTCGCCACCACGACGTTCACGGGCCTGCTGAACCTCGTGTTCGGGCTCCTCACCATGTACCTCGTCCTGCGCCACTGGGGCAGCATCGTGGCGGCGGTCGAGCGCGTGTCGCCTCTGCGCCCCGACTACACGCGCGAGCTCCTGGCCGAGTTTCGGCGCGTCGGCCGCGCGACGCTGTTCGGCGTCATCGCCACGGGAATCGTGCAGGGCGCGCTGGCGATGCTCGGGTATGTCCTCACCGGCGTGCCGAAGTCGATCTTCCTCGGGATCGCAACCGCTCTCGCGTCGATCGTGCCGGGCGTCGGCACGCTGCTCGTATGGTTGCCCGCGGGCGTGTTCTTGTTCGTCACCGGACACCCGGGCGCCGCCGTGGCCGAGCTCGCGTGGGGAGCGCTCGTCGTCGTCGGATTCAGCGACTACCTGATTCGGCCACGCCTCGTCGGCGAGGAGGGCATGCCCGCGCTGCTGACGCTCCTGGCGCTGTTCGGCGGCCTCGAGACGATGGGACTGCGCGGCCTGCTCGTCGGACCCGTCATCATGGCGATCGGCGTGGCGGTGCTCCGCCTCTACGCGCGCGAGGCGGCCCGCGCCCGCCCCACCGTCGCGCCTTGACGCGGACGGCGAGCGCGCCTGCCGGTCGACGCGGCCGTCGCAAAGATGAGTCCGCCGAGCGCCCGCGGCTCGCCGCGCTCGACGTCGCGTTCCGACCAGGCGTGGGGCGAAGTGCTAGAGTGATGCCCGGCCAGGCCGCGCGCCGCCAACACTCACGTGCTCAGGAGGATCATTCATGCTCGATCTCGGTCTGAACGGCAAGGTGGCCATCATCACTGGGGGCAGCGACGGCCTGGGCCGCGCCGCCGCGGACAAGCTCGCCGCCGAGGGCGCGAAGGTCGCCATCTGCGCCCGGCGCAAGGAGCACCTCGAGCAGGCGGCCGACGAGATCCGGAAGGCCACCAATGGACAGGTGCTCGCCCATGCGGCGGATGTCAGCCGCGGCGCCGACTGCGAGCGGCTCGTGGATGCGGTGGTCGCGCAGTGGGGCGGCGTCGACATCCTGCTCAACAATGCCGGGACGTCGGCGGCGGCCGCCTTCGAGAAGGTGGACGACGAGGCGTGGCAGAGCGACTGGGACCTGAAGGTGATGGGCGCGGTGCGGATGTCCCGCCTCGTGATTCCCCACATGAAGCCGCGCGGCGGCGGCCGCATCGTGAACATCACGACGGTGGGCGGCAAGGCGCCGCATCCGCGCGCCCTGCCCACGTCGGTGACCCGCGCCGCCGGCATCAACCTCACCAAGTCGCTCGCCAACGAGTACGCCGCGGACAACATCCGCGTGAACACGATCTGCATCGGCCTCGTGCGCAGCGCGCAGATCGCGCGCCGCGCCAAGGGCGACGTCGAGCAGCACTACGCGGAGCTGGGGAAGCGCGTGCCGCTGGGCCGCGTGGCCCACGCCGCGGAGTTCGCTGACCTCTTCGCGTTCCTCGTCTCTGACCGCGCGACCTACATCACGGGCGCCTCGATCAACTTCGACGGCGGCTCGGGGATGACGGTATGAAGAGCCGGCAGGTGCTGCTGGCGGCGCGCCCGACCGGCGCGCCGAAGGCGGCCGACTTCCGCCTGGCCGAGGTCGAGGTGCCCGAGCCCGGGCCCGGCGAGATCCTGGTCCGCAACATCTACATGTCGGTCGACCCGTACATGCGCGGGCGGATGAACGAGAAGCAGACCTACGCCACGGCGTGGCAGGTCGGACAGCCGGTCGACGGCCGGGCGGTGGGCGAGGTGATGGCGTCGCAGAACCCGCGCTTTCCCGTGGGCGCCGTCGTGGTCAGCAACCTGGGCTGGCGCGAGCGCTGGATCGGCAACGGCGACGGCGTGCTGCCGATCGACCGCTCGCTCGCCCCGCTGTCGGCCTTCCTGGGCGTGCTCGGCGCCCCGGGCTTCACGGGCTGGTACGGTCTCAAGGACATCGGCCGGCCCAAGGCGGGCGAGACGCTGGTGGTCTCCGGCGCGGCGGGCGCCACCGGGTCGCTGGTGGTGCAGGTCGGGAAGATCCTCGGCTGCCGCGTGGTGGGCACCGCGGGCACCGACGGCAAGTGCGCGTGGCTCACCAAGGAGCTCGGCGCGGATGCGGCGATCAACTACCGGAAGGCGTCCAGCCTCGACGCGGCGGTGCGAGAGGCGTGCCCCCGGGGTGTCGACGTGTACTTCGAGAACGTGGGCGGCGCGATCCTCGACGCGGTGCTGGGCCACGTCAATCCCTTCGCACGCATCGTGCTCTGCGGCATGATCTCGCAGTACAACATGGAGACGGCCGGGCCCGGCCCGGCGAACATCCGCAACATGGTGGGCAATCGCGTCCTGATGCAGGGCTTCATCATCTCCGACCACATGAAGCGCTATCCGGAGTTCGTGGCCGAGGTCGGCGGATGGCTCAAGGCCGGCCAGATCAAGTACCAGGAGACGGTGGTGGACGGCATCGACCGCGCGGTGACGGCATTCCTCGGACTGTTCTCGGGCGACAACACGGGCAAGATGGTCGTGCGACTGGGCCCGGAGCCCGCGGCGACCGCGCGCCGCTGAGGCGAGTCACATGGCGCTCACGCGAATGACGCCTATGCTCCACGTGAGCGACATCGAGCGGAGCCTGGCCTTCTACCGGGACGGGCTGGGCTTCGCCTTGATATCCCCGGAGTCGGCCGTGCGCGATTGGAAGTGGGCGCACCTGCGCTGCGACGGCGTCTACCTCATGCTATCGGGTGGCCTCCAGGGCGGCCCGATCCGGCCGGGGGAGTCGAAGACCGGCGACTGGCCGGCGATCTACTACTTCTATCCCGACGACGTCGTCGCGCTGCACGGAACGATGCGCGCGCGAGGGATCGAGGTGGGCGAGCTCTGCGTGACGTTCTATCGGATGAAGGAGTTCTCCTGCCTCGACCCCGACGGCCACATGCTGACCTTCGGCCAGGACACCGACGAGCCGCCGACGCCGGAGGACGAATCACCCGTAAGGGGCTCGTGACGACCGCGGCGCCCTTGCGCGTGGCACGGCGCGTCCGCCTCGGCATGCTCACGCCGTCCTCGAACACCGCGCTCGAGCCGTTGACGAGCGCGATGCTCGCCGAGGTTCCCGGCGCCAGCGTCCACTTCTCGCGCTTCCGCGTCACCGAGATCTCGCTGTCGGAGGGCGCGCTCGGCCAGTTCGACGACACGCCGATCGTCGAGGCGGCTGCGCTGCTCGCCGACGCGCGGGTCCACGCGATCGCGTGGAACGGCACCTCCGCGGGATGGCTCGGCTTCGCCGCCGACGAGCGGCTGTGCCGGCGCATCACCGAGCGTACGGGAATCCCGGCCACCACGTCGGTGCTGGCGCTGGAGGAGATCTTCCGCGCGACCGGCGTCGAGCGCTTCGGCCTCGTCACCCCGTATCTGGGGGCGGTGCAGGAGCGGATCGTCGAGAGCTTCCGCGAGGCGGGGTTCGAGTGCATCGCGGAGCGGCATCTGGACGAGCGCGTCAACTTCGCGTTCGGCGAGGTGACAGCCGAGCAGATCGCGGAGATGGTGCGCGCCGTGGCGGCCGCACGGCCGCAGGCCATCACCACGTTCTGCACGAATCTGGTGGCGGCGGACCTGGTCGTCTCGCTCGAGGAGGAGCTGGGCATCCCGATCTACGACACGGTCAGCACGGCGGTGTGGAAGTCGCTGCGCCTGGCCGGGCTGGATCCGCGCCTCGTGAAGGGCTGGGGCCGGCTCTTCGCGTCGCCGCGTCTCGCGGACTGACGTCGCTCGAGGCGGCGGCCTGCGCATCGCGCACGACTACGCGCCTGGCTGAGGCGCCCCTCGCTTCGTGGTACATTCGGCCGCGAGTGAGCCCGCCGCTGCCGTTGGGTGGTCCACGGGCTCCGGAGGAGGTCCGCATGGCGACTCGGTCGCCCACGATCGGCCTCATCGCCAATCCCGTCTCGGCCCGCGACATTCGGCGCGTCGTCGCGAACGCGAACAATCTCCAGATCGCCGATCGCGTCAACATCGTCCTGCGCGTGCTCGCCGCCGCCGGAAGCTGCGGCGTGGAGCGGGTGCTCATGATGCCGGACAAGGGCGGCATCAGCGCCATGCTGTCGCGCAGCCTCGCGCGCGAGCGAGGTCTGAACCATCACTTCCCCGACGTCCAGTTCCTCGACATGGACGTGTGCTCCACCGTCGAGGACACCTTCGGGGCGACGCGGCGGCTGCGCGCGGCCGGCGTCGCCGCCATCGTCGTCCTCGGCGGCGATGGCACTCACCGCGCGGTGGCCCGGGAATGCGGCGACGTGCCCATCGCCGGCATCTCCACTGGCACCAACAACGCATTCCCCGAGATGCGAGAGCCCACCATCACCGGGATGGCCGTGGGACTCTACGCGTCCGGCCGCCTCTCGGACGGCCAGGCTCTCTCGCCGAACAAGATCCTGGATGTCGTCGTCGACGGGCGTCACCGCGACGTCGCGCTCGTGGACGCGGTGATCTCCACCGACCGCTACGTCGGCGCGCGGGCCCTGTGGCGGACCGAGACGCTGCGCTCGCTCTACGTGACGTACGCCGACCCCGGGGCCATCGGCATGTCCGCCATCGCGGGGCTGCTCGAGCCCGTGGGCCGGCGCGAGCCGGGCGGATGCGCAGTCGAGCTCTGCCCGACCTCCGAATCTCCGAAGTGGAGCCTGTTGGCGCCGATCGCACCGGGGATGGTGCGACCCGTCGGCATCAGCGGCTGGCAGAGGATGGGCGCTGATCAGGCGTTCCGCGTCGGCCACCAGGCCGGGGTGGTGGCCCTCGACGGGGAACGCGAACTGGCCTTCGATCCCGGCGACGTGGTGACCGTCACCCTGCGCGAGAACGCCTTTCGCACGCTCGACGTGTCGCGCTGCCTGCACCTGGCCGCGGCCGACGGGCTCTTTCGCGTCTCCGCCCCTTAACTGCTGGAGGAGTGAACATGTCGACCGACCCGTTGCCCCTCAAGAAGGAAGACCTGCTCCGGGCCTATCGCACGATGCGCACGATCCGCGAGTTCGAGGAGCGCCTGCACGTCGACTTCGCCCGCGGCGACATCCCTGGCTTCGTGCACCTCTACGCCGGCGAGGAGGCGGCCGCCACCGGCATCATGCTGCACCTCGGCGATGGCGACCGCATCGCCAGCACGCACCGCGGCCACGGCCATTGCATCGCGAAGGGCGTGGACGTCGCGCAGATGATGATGGAGATCTACGGCAAGAAGGGTGGGGCCTGCCAGGGCAAGGGCGGGTCGATGCACATCGCCGATCTGGACCGGGGAATGATGGGCGCCAACGGCATCCTCGGAGCCGGGGCCCCGCTCGCGTGCGGGGCCGCGCTGGCCGCCAAGTATCGCAAGCGGGGCGAGGTGGCCATCAGCTTCGTCGGCGACGGCGCGTCCAATCAGGGCATGTTCCTCGAGAGCCTGAACCTGGCCGCGGTGTGGAACCTGCCCGCGATCTTCGTCGTCGAGAACAACGGCTACGCCGAGTCCACCTCGCGCGACTACGCGGTGGCGGTGGACAGCTACGTGGACCGAGCGGCCGGATTTGGTCTGCCGGGCGTCACCGTGGACGGGACGGACTTCTTCGCCGTCTGCGAGGCGGCCGGCGAGGTCATCCAGCGGGCTCGCGCGGGCGGAGGCCCCGGACTGCTCGAATGCAAGATGATCCGCTTCTTCGGCCACTTCGAGGGCGATCAGCAGGCTTATCGGGGCAAGGGCGAGGTCGACGACATCCGCGCCAACCAGGACTGCATCAGAAAGTTCAGCGCCCAGGTGATCGGCGCCGGTGTCGTCAAGCCGGCAGAGCTCGAGACCATCGACAAGGAAGCGCGCGATGTGATCGACCGCGCGGTGGCCGAGGCCAAGGCGGCGCCGGCGCCGACCGCGCCGGATCTGCTCACCGACGTCTACGTGCGGTACTGAGAGAGGACCACGCCATGGCGCGAAAGATCAGCATCAAGGACGCGATCAACGAGGCGCTCGATCAGGAGATGGCCCGCGATCCGAGCGTGATCGTGATGGGAGAAGACATCGTGGGTGGGGCCGGCAGCCCCGGCGAGCGCGATGCCTGGGGCGGCGTGCTCGGCGTCACCAAGGGACTCTATGCGAAGTATCCCGACCGGCTGCTCGACACGCCGCTGTCGGAATCGGCCTACGTGGGCGCGGCCATCGGCGCCGCCTGCTCGGGCATGCGCCCGGTGGCCGAGCTGATGTTCATCGATTTCATGGGCGTGTGTTTCGATCAGATCTTCAACCAGGCCGCCAAGTTCAAATACATGTTCGGCGGCAAGGCGGAGACGCCCGTGGTCATCCGCACGATGGTGGGCGCGGGATTCCGGGCGGCCGCCCAGCACAGCCAGATGCTCACGCCCATCTTCACGCACATCCCGGGGCTCAAGGTGGTGTGCCCGTCGACGCCTTACGACGCGAAAGGCCTCTTGATCCAGTCGATCCGCGACAACGATCCGGTCATCTTCTGCGAGCACAAGGCGCTCTATGGCCTGGAGGGCGACGTCCCCGAGGCGCCCTATGCCATTCCTCTCGGGGAGGCCGCGGTGGTCCGCGAGGGCCGGAGTTGCTCGATCGTCACCTACGGGATGATGGTGCACCGGTCGATGGACGCGGCCGCCGCCCTGGCAAAAGAAGGCGTGGACTGCGAGGTCGTCGACCTGCGCTCGCTGTCGCCGCTCGACCTCGACACGGTGATCGAGAGCGTCGAGAAGACCGGACGCCTCGTGTGCGTGGACGAGGCCAATCCCCGCTGCAGCATCGCCGCGGACATCTCGGCCCAGGTCGCGCAGCGGGCGTTCCCCGCGCTGCGGGCGCAGATCGAGATGGTCACCGCACCGCACACGCCGGTGCCCTTCTCGCCCGTCCTGGAAGACCTGTACATCCCCGGCGCCAAGCAGATCGCCGAGGCCGTGCACCGTGCGCTGAGCGGAGCCCGGAGCTGATGCCGGCCATCACGCCGATCGTCATGCCGAAGTGGGGCCTCTCCATGAAGGAGGGCATCGTGAACCAGTGGCTGGTCGACGAGGGGGCCGAGATCCGCGTCGGGCAGCCCATCATGGAGGTGGAGACGGACAAGATCACCGGCGATGTGGAGGCGGGCGACGCGGGATTGTTGCGCCGGAAGATCGCCGCGCCCGGTCAGACGCTTCCCGTCAAGGCCCTGCTCGGCGTGATGGCTCCTCCCGAGGTGCCCGATGCGGACATCGATCGATTCGTGGCCGGCTACGTGGTGCCGGTCGAGTCGGGGGAGAACGAGGAGGCCGCCGCGTCCGCCTATCAGTTCGTCGACGTCGGCGGCATTCGCGTCCGGTACGCCCGAAAGGGCGACGCCATCCCCGTGGTGCTGCTCATCCACGGCTTCGGGGGCGATCTCGACAACTGGCTCTTCAATCTCGATGCGCTGAGCGAGCAGAGCACGGTGGTGGCCCTGGATCTGCCCGGACACGGCCAGTCCGATCGCACTCTGCCAGGCCTCGGGCTCGTCGAGCTCGCGCGGTTCGTGACGCGCTTCCTCGACGCCGTGGATATCCCGAGCGCGCATCTCGTCGGCCATTCGCTGGGCGGCGCCATCGCCGCGCAGATGGCGCTCGACAGTCCCGATTGCGTGCAGTCCCTGGCGCTGATCGGCAGCGCCGGCCTGGGAGATGAGATCGACACCGGTTACACGGAGGGATTCGTGGCCGCCCAGTCCCGCCGTGATCTGAAGCCGCTCGTCGAGCGGCTCTTCGCCCGACCCGACCTCGTCACGCGTCAGCTGCTGGACGACATCCTGAAGTACAAGCGCCTCGATGGAGTCTCCGAGCTGCTGAGCGAGCTGGGTGGAACTCTCTTCAGCCAGGGAAAGCAGCTCGAGCAGCCCGGCCGGCGGCTCGGGGAAACGGGGAAGCGGGTGCTGGTCGTCTGGGGCGCCGAGGACCGCATCATCCCGGCGAAGCACGCCGCCCACGCGCCGCCGTCGGCCACGACCCGGATCATCGAGGGCGCCGGCCACATGGTGCAGATGGAGAAGGCGGGCGAGGTGAACGCGGCCCTCAAGCGCCACATCGCGGGGTGATGCGCGCCGGACAGCGGCGCGTTCGGTCGACGTCCGATGAGCAGACGGTCCAGTGCGCCGCGACGACGACCTGAGGAGGAGTGGCCATGCCGTTCGCCGTCACCACTCGAGCCTACGACCGTGCCCGCTCCGGCGCGAACCGAAACGAGACGGTCCTGACCGCGGATGCCGTCAGGACCCGCGGCATCAAACAGCGGTTCACGCTCGGCACGCCGGACGATGCGCGCGGCTGTGAAGCCTCGCCGCTGTACGCTTCCGGGGTCAGGCGGCCGGATGGCAGCGTGCACGACATCGTCGTGCTCGCCACGATGGGCAACGTCGTCTATGCCTACGACGCGAACAACGCGACCCTCTTGTGGAAGCGGCTCATCGGCCGGCCGATCAAGGGCACGCGGGCCATCGACTCGCACCTGATCAACGACTTCTGGGGGATCCTGTCGACGCCGGTCATCGAGGCCGGCGTCATCTACGGCTGCGCCTGGATCAGTCCCGATGGAACGCCCGACCACGGTCAGCATTTCGCGTTCGCGCTCGACGTCGCGAGCGGCAAGGATGTCCACCCGCTCCTGAACCTGGAGGGCGCCGTCTTCCGGCCGGGGCATGGGCTCGGCGACATCCGGTTCCGGTCGGCGCAGCGCAAGCAGCGGGCCGCGCTCGCGGTGGTCGGCGGCGCGCTGTTCATCCCGTTCGGCACGATCGCCGAGACGGCCAGCACGGCGCGCGGCTGGATCATCGCGGTCGACCTCGCGTCGTGGAAGGTCGCGGCGAGCTGGTGTGCGACCGCGCGGGGCGCCGGTGGCGGCGTGTGGATGGCCGGGGCGGGCCCCGCGATGTTGCCGAATGGCGATCTGGTGTTCCTCACGGGCAACGGCGACTTCGACGGCGTCACGGACTTCGGCGAGAGCTTCGTCCGGCTGCGCTACGCTCCGCCCACGGCGGGCGCGGGCGCCGCACGCTTCTCGGTGGTGGACTGGTGGACGCCGTGGACCGATGACGGGCGCTCCGGCGGCAATCCCGAGGGCGAAGGTGAGACCGCGCGGCCGTCGAACTTTCGCGCGGTGCCGCACCTCGCCGCGCACGGACGACTGCGCACGAACGTCGCCACCGGGGAGTGGGCCGACATGGATCTCGGCTCGGGTGGCCCGACGTACATCGCCTCGCTCGACCTCGTCGCCGGCGCCGGCAAGGACGGCGTGCTCTACGCGCTGAAGGCGGCCAGCATGGGCAAGACGAGGCCGGCCGACCTCGATCCGGGGCCCAACCAGGCGAACTATGCCAAGCTCGCGTTCGCCCCGATCTTCTTCACGTACTACCCCCCGCAGCTCGATCCGAAACCCGCCCGGATCGAGACGCTCAACACCCTGTTTGCCGACCGCACGCATCACCAGCACGGCTCGGCGATCAGCTACCGGAGTCCGGAATTCGGCGAGATGCTGTTCAACTGGGGGGAGAACGGGAACGGTCGCGCCTGGCAGGTGACGAGCGCCGGCGCGAAATACCTCGGCTGCACCGCGGAGGTCGCGTCGCCCGAGTCGCCGGTGCCGCCCGGCGGGATGCCCGGTGGCATGCTGACGCTGAGCTGCGACGCCAGCAAGCCGGGCACCGCCATTCTCTGGGCCTCTATTCCCTACGACGATGCGAACCTCAAGGTGTCCGCCGGTCGGCTCGTCGCATACGCGGCGACGCAGTTCAGGAACGGATTGCTGGTCAAGCTCTGGGACTCACAGGACTGGGCCCACCAGTTCACGTACAACAAGTTCAATCCGCCCGTGGTCGCCGGCGGCAAGGTGTTCGTCCCGACGTACTCGGGTTCGGTAATCGTCTACGGGCTCGCGTGAGCCAACGCCCGCCACTCCGCGAGGCCGACGCGGGCCACCACGCGGAACCCGCCCGCGGTGGGCTCGACTACGGCCGCCTGGCCCTCGTCGAGGATCTGCCCGCCGACCAGACTGTAGAACGGATAGCCGTGGCCGACGATCACCGTGTCCTTGCCCGTCGGGGGCGCGGTCGACAGGAGCGCGCGGAGCGCGGCGTAGCGCTCCGGCGTGCCCGGCGGCGACGGCCCGGCCTCGCGCGCCGCCGGCGCGGGCTCGGCTATGCCGAAGGCGAGCCTCGCGGTCTCCATCGTCCGGCACATGGGGCTCGCGAGCACGGGTCCGACCGGGATGGCGAGCGCGCGGATCGACTCGCCGATGGCGCGGGCGTGCTCGCGCCCGCGGTCGGTGAGATTCCGCTGGTTCGCGCAGTCCTCCACGCTTCGCATGCGCGTGTCGTTCTGCTGGTGGTCGGTGTCGGCATGGCGGAAGTACAGGATGAGCCCGCCGGCGCGAAGCGCCGCCAGCAGCTCGGGGCCGCTCAGCGTCGGTGCGGTGGCCGGCTGTCCGGCCGTGCGCGGCGCCATCCCGCCAATCGCGACCGCGAAGAGCAGCGCGGCGATCGCGACACGCCCTCGAGCTTCGCGAAGGGTCGGACTTCCCGGCCGGTCGAGCCAGTCACGCCGGTGGAGCCACCCGAGGACGCTGCTTCCCCGTCGCCCTGTTACCGCGCTCATGTCGAGCTCCTTCCACGGCGCCGGCCACGGTCGCGGCGCGCATCCGCCGCCGGCTGTGCTGAACCGCTCCGGGCCATGGGCGCAGTATGACCTGACTGCCTCGCGTTCAACTACGGTGTTCCCGATGCGCTGACGCCTTGCGGCCCTTCCCCGTGCGAAGGAGAAGGGCCGAGGCGACCGACTCATCCGGCCGTGAACGTCACCGCGGTGATGCCGTGCGCGGCGTCCCGCCGCGGTGACGCTGTGACGGCTCGGCACCGCCATGCCATCACGGCGTCACTGTCACCGTGGTGCTCGACGCCACGCAGTTGTTGCCCTCGTTCGTCTCCACGAGCGCGCTCGCCGCATCGGCGCAGGCGAGCAGGAAATACGTGCTGGGCGTGATGGTCGGCGGGATCGTCACCGTCGCCGTCCCGGAATGGTTGCCGCCCGGCGCCAGGGCCGGCACCGCGCGGCTCCCGGTCAGCAGCGTGTCGCCGGCGCTCTTCACCGCGTCGAGCGAGAGGTAGTAGCGCGTCGTCGACGCGCCCGATGACACCGCGCCCGCGTTCTGCGCGGTATCCGTGATGGTGAACGTCGTGCCGCGCCGCTTCGTCGCCGGCGGGGCCGAGACCGCTGTTTCCACCAGGTCCGATCGCGTCACCGTCACCGCAGCGGTGGGCGAGGCGAGGCAGTTGTTCGCTTCGTCGCTCTCCGTCACCCTGGCCAGGTCATCCGCGCACGCCAGGAGGAAATAGCTGTGGAGCGGCGTGGTTGTCGGGATGGCCAGAGTCACCGTCCCGGAATGGACCGCGCCGGCCGGGAGGCTCGGCACCGCGCGGCTGCCCACCAGCACGATGTCACCGGCGCCCTTGGCGGCATCGAGCGAGAGATAGTAGCGGATCGTCGACGCGGCCGACGCCACCGGCCCGGCGTTGCGGACCGTGTCGGTCACGGAAAACGTCGCGCCCGGAGCCCGAATCGGCGCCGGCGGATTCATCGCGAGGCCCGTCTCCGCCAGATCGGCCCTGGCCACCGTGACGAGAGCGCCGGGCGAGGCGATGCAGTTGTTGCCCTCGTTGCTCTCCGTGGCGACCGTGTTCAGGTCGTCTGCGCAGGCCAGGATGAAGTAGCTGGCCGGTGTCGTGTTCGCTGGGATCGTCACCGTGACGGTCGCGGTGTGGCTCTTCCCCGGGTCGAGACTGGGGACCGGGTGAGTACTGGTCAAGAGCGTGTCGCCGGTGCTCTTCACGGCATCGAGCGAGAGGTAGTAGCGGGTCGTCGACGGGGCGGCCGCTCGTGTCCCGGCATTCTGGACCGTGTCGGTCGCCGAGAACGTGCTCCCGGGCGCGACGATCGGCGCGGGCGGCGTGGTCGTCAGCGCCGTTTCCACGAGGTCCGGCGCGTTGGACGGATCGGTCACGACGTTGACCACCGTGCTCAGGACGAGCTCGCCGCCGTTCTCCGACCGCGCCCGGATGAAGATGGCCTGGGGGCCGGTCGACCTCGCCAGAAAGTCGAAGGTCGCCGATCGCGAGATCGACGGGAACAGGTTGCCCAGGGTCAGGCCGAGCACGGCCTCGAGCTTCGTGTCGATCCCATCGAGCTGCGTCGTGCGCACGAAGCTGGGCCCCGCCCCGGGCGTGGTCGACACGATGTCGGCGCGCACTGCGGATGCCATGTACGACGGCGTCGTGACGCTGATCGTGACAGGGAACACCGAGTAGAGCGTGGCCGTCTCGGGAGCAGTCAGGTATCCCGTCACCTGCGGCGTGGGGTTGCCGCGGATGACCATCGCGGCCAGGCCGTAGGGCAGCCACAAGGTCGAGGCGTTGAACGGGGCGACCTTCAACCGGTAGGTGCCCGCCGGCGGATTGTCGATGACGACGTACTCCACGTTGTCGAGGCTCGACGCGGACGCGTAGGCGCCGCACAGCCCCCTCGGGTCGGGACAGTCGCCGTTGTAGGAGATCCACAGGTCCAGGTCGTACAGGACGGCCCGGCTCGCGCCGGCGCTCGCGGGCGGCTCGTCCCACGTCATCACGACGACCAGGCGATGGGTGCCGGACGGCACCGTGATGTCCCGGTATTGATACCCGGACGAGTTGACGTACCCCGACGACCAGTACGTGGACCATCCGTCGGAATTGGGATGCGTCCAGTGCGCGGGGTAGCCCGAGATCCGGCCGAGCCCGTAGTCATTGCTCTTCCCGGTCGCGCCCTCGTGCCCGATCGCCGTGGCCATCAGGTGGGCCCGCATCAGCGCGGGGTTGAGCTGAAGCTCCGGGTAGTGGTGCATGAGCGTGGCGGCGATCCCGGTGACGTGCGGGGTCGCCATGCTGGTGCCTCCCTTGGTGATGTAAGCGTTCGTGCTCCCCGCATCGGTGGACGTGATCCAGTAGCCGGGCGCCACCACGTTCGGCTTCATGCGGCCGTCCCCGGTGGGCCCGCGGCTGCTCTGGGTGGCGACGTCGCCGACCGTGAGGTCGCCGTAGTCGAGGACGGCGCCGACGGTGAGGGCGTTCTTCGCCACGCCCGGGCTCTCGACCGTCTGAGCGTCCGATCCCTCGTTGCCCGCCGCGACCACGTAGAGCTGGTGGTCGTTCCAGACCGTGTAGTCGAGCTTCCTCGAAGTGGAATCCGTGCCGGTCAGGCTCTTTCCCTTGAACCCCCCGCTGACGTTGACTAGCAACGGCGTCGGCTGGCTGCACTCGTTCTGGAGCGCCATCCAGTTCATGGCGAGCTCCATCGAGGCGGCGGAGCCGACCATGTTGCGATCCCAGATCTTGGCGGTCTTGAAGGTGCCGTCGGCGCCCGCGCCATCGGCAAGCCCCGGGGCCACCCCGCGATAGCGACGATCACCCTCGCCGGTGCCGGCGATGGTGCCCGCGACGTGCGTGCCGTGCCCGCTCGAATCCGTGAAGGCGCCAGTCGCCTCGGTCGTGAAGTTGTTCCAGCAGCGGGTCTTGTGCGCGAGGTCGACGTGCGTGTCGTCGTATCCGCTGTCGAGCATGCCGACCGGGATGTAGCGCGCGTCGAACCGGGTGATGCCGTACGAGGAGAGGCCCGGGCGGATCATATCGGCGTCGACCAGCGGGGTGCTCTGGTCGTGCGCGGCGGACGTCAGGCGGATCAGCTCGACGAATTGCACGAAGTCGAGGTCGGCGATCCTGTCGAGCACGGGCGCCGTCGCCACCGCGCGATAGAAATGGAGGTCGGCGTCGTACTCGCCGACCGCCGCCCCGACGGCCTCGAGCTGCCGCCGGAAGCGGCCGGCCTCGTCGCCCTCGAACAGGTTGATGTCCACGGGAATCGGGGTGCCGGCGTCGATGGCCGCCGCCGGTGTGCGCGGGCTCAGAACATCGGTCAGCTCGGAGCTGAGCTTCTGCTCGGGCTCGCTGACCCCGACCCACTCCACCTCGGGCAGCGCGGCGATCGCCTCCAGCGCGGCGATGGGTAGCCGGGCCTTCTGATGATCGTCGTGCGGCCCGAGGAACGCGAGGCCGAGACCGGCCAGCTTCTTCTCGAGGGTCTCGTCGAGCGGGGCGCGCAGCAGCACGAAACCGTACACGAACTCGTGGCCGCCGGCGCGCAGGCTGCCGGCATGGGCGGCGAGCGCCGGGTCGAGCCCGGACGCCACCGCTCGCACACCCGACGCGAAGCTGAGCCCGCGCGCAGTGTCGGAACGCTGCCGTCCGGAGTTCGACTGATAGCTGGCGGCAGTGATCGTCGGGATGGTCTTTTTCGGAGCGGGTGTCCCCGGCGCGATCTCGACGATCGTGCCCGCCTGCACGGGCGCGATGTCGGAGGCGAGCGACGCGAGGTCGGGCGCCGGCTCGGCAACCGCGACGCCTTCGTCCGCTACCACGGTGGGCACGCTGGCCCGGGCCACCGGGTGACCCGGTCCGGTGGCCGCGCGGCGCACGACGTCGTGCGCGATGTCCGACAGCACGCGGCGGTCGTACCGTGGCACGGTGGCCCCTTCCTCGGCGGCCGCCGGACACACGAGTGCGGCCGACGCCGTCAGCACGGCGCTCATGGTGGAGAGGGCTGCGGCCAGGCAGCGGCGAGATCCGGGCAGATGACCACGTTGGCGGTCAGAACGCGTGATCGACATGGCTGTTCTCCTCGACTGTCGTAACGCGCACCCGGCAGGAGCTCAGGCGCGCGCTGAAAGGTGCGTTGCCACGGACCGTGAACTCGTCATGCTCTCGTCTCTTGCGGATGACCATCTCCGTCAGCCTGATCGTCCGCGCGGCGCGTGTCGGAGTATCGAGATCGGTGTTTTGCGTCTTCACGAAACCGTTGTAGCGGGATGGCCGTCTGCCCGGCATCTGTTCCGGCGTCAAAAGTCGCGTTCGGCGATGGCGGCGGCGTCGGCACGGGCGTTTGCGGAAACGGCGGCGGGGCACGCGAAGACGCGCGCGATCGCGCCGGAGGAGGGGAAGGTGATCCGTCGGGTCAGGTCAGCGCCGGAGCGTCACGCCGGCACGGCGCGACGATCAGAGCGTGGCTGGCGGTGCGGGCAGTTGCTCGACCACCACGCTCGGCGCATCGGGCACAACGGGCATTGCGCGGATAATCGACGGAATTGTCAGATTGACCATCCCGGCACGACTCCGCCGCCACCGAGAGGCGTGGCGCAGCCGGCTATCGCGAGGCGGGCGATCGGGCGCGCACGACCGGCGCCACCTCCTGGGCCACACGACGGAGGTGAGCGAGATCGAGATTCGGGACGCCCAGCATGAGCTTCGTGATGCCCGCCTCCACGTGCTCGACGAGCCGCGCGGCGACTTCGCGCGGCGGCCCGAAGATGGCGTGCTGATCGACGTCGAAGCGCGAGCCGTAGTAGCCGTGGAGGAAGCTCCGGAGCGCTTCCCGCGCGCGGTCGCGATCGTCGTCGACGGCGACGTACACCAGTCGGCCGGCGACCAGCGCATCCGGATCTCGGCCGGCGGCTCGCGCGGCATCGCGGACGACCCGCCACGCGCGGGGAAAGTCCTGGACGGTGCCGAACGGCCCCATGATCCAGCCATCGCCCAGCTCGCCGGCGCGTCGCAGGCTGCCCTCGGCGTTTCCGCCGACATACAGGGGAACGCGCGCGGGCGGGCGGACGGTCGCCCCTTCCAGGCGCACGAACTGCCCTTCGTAGTCGACCGGCTCGCCGGCGAGTAGTCTCCGGATCACTTCCACGCCTTCCCGAAAGACCGTCACGCGCCGGTTCATCGGCACGCCGACAGCCAGATACTCCTGCGGACGGCCCCCGAGCGACACGCCGAGGGCCGTCCGTCCGCCCGCGAGGTGCTGGAGCGTCGACACCTGACGGGCGACGACGGCCGCGGCGCGCAGGGTGACGACGAGGACCGCGGTGCCCAGCTCGATCCGGCGCGTGCACGTCGCCGCCGACGCCAGGAGCATGAGCGGGTCGAGCATGTTCGCGTCGTGGAAGATCCGGTCCTCGGTCCACACGGCGTCGAGGCCGAGGGCCTCGACCTGGCGGAAGAACTCCGC
>Ga0126379_10000486_pt1 | contig 22007 bp, 22 predicted proteins | sample PanSoiMetPlot_24_FD_92640 | JGI IMG/M metagenome (GOLD analysis project Ga0126379, IMG submission 92640) | Tropical forest soil microbial communities from Panama - MetaG Plot_24 | ecosystem: Environmental > Terrestrial > Soil > Tropical forest > Bulk soil | place: Panama | collected 2016-02-17
AGGTTCACGAAGGAAACTCTTTGCGCACCTTCATGCCCTTCGTGGTTGTCAAATTTCTTTCCGGTCGTGAAGGGAGCCTGTTATTCGTGATTAAATAGCCAATTCGTTCGGGTGAAAGAACTATGAAACTTCGTCCCTCCACTCCCTCTCGTCGGAAGTTTCTGCAAAACGCGGTGGTCGCCAGCGCGGCTACCACGCTCTATCCAGTACTCGGGGCCGCCCGCGAGATCTCGGCCGCAACCAAGTCAACTCCCCAGGATGTAAAGCCATTCGAACTCGACGAAATCACAATCGCCGAATTGCAGGATGGGATGAATTCTGGCCGATTTACGGCTCGCTCACTCGTCGAGAAGTACTCGGCGCGCATCGATGAGGTCGACAAGCACGGACCTGCCGTGAATGCGGTGATCGAAATGAATCCTGATGCCATGTCAATCGCCGATGGACTTGATCGCGAGCGCAAAGCTAAAGGTCCGCGTGGACCGTTGCATGGAGTACCGGTTCTGATCAAGGACAACATCGACACCGCCGACCGCATGATGACCACTGCAGGCTCGCTGGCGCTGGTCGGTTCAAAACCACCGAAGGATTCGTTTGTCGCCCAAAAGCTGCGTGCCGCGGGAGCGGTAATTCTTGGCAAGACCAATTTAAGCGAGTGGGCCAACATTCGCTGCAGCCATTCGACCAGCGGTTGGAGCGGCCGCGGCGGTCTTACGAAAAATCCTTATGCATTGGACCGCAATCCGTGCGGATCGAGTTCGGGTACAGGTGCAGGCATCTCCGCAAACCTCGCTGCGGCGGGCATCGGCACGGAAACGGACGGCTCAATCGTCTGCCCTTCGTCGGCGAACGGTCTCGCCGGTATTAAGCCTACGGTCGGCCTCGTCAGCCGAAGCGGCATCATTCCAATCTCCCACAGTCAGGACGGCGCTGGTCCGATGTGCCGCACCGTTCGCGATGCGGCGATCCTGCTGAGCGCGCTTACGGGCGTCGATCCCGAAGACGCGGCTACATCCGCCGGCGCTGGAAAATCACAGACCGACTATGCACAATTTTGCGATCCTAACGGACTCAAGGGTGCCCGCATCGGCGTCGCACGTAAGTACTTCGGATTCAACGACGCAGTCGATGCCTTAATGGAACAGTCGATTGATGTAATGAAGAAACAAGGAGCCACAATCGTCGATCCAGCCGATGTAGAAACGCTGGGTAAGTTCGATGAAAGTGAACTGTTGGTCTTTATGTATGAGCTCAAGGCTGACCTGAATGCCTATCTAGCGCGTTTGGGTCCGAGTGCGCCCGTGCGTACCCTGAAGGACATTATTGAATTCAATGACCGCAACCACTCCATGGAGCTGCCTTACTTCGGCCAGGATTTGTTTCTGAAAGCGGAGAGCAAGGGCCCACTTACCGAGAAAGCCTATCTAGATGCTCTGGCCAAGAATCATCAACTTGCGCGCGCCGAAGGCATCGATGCGGTCATGGATAAGAATCATTTAGACGCACTTGTCGGCCCCACCGGAGGGCCTGCCTGGCTCACTGATCTGGTGAATGGCGATCACTCGGCCGGAGGCAGTTCGAATTCGGCCGCAGTCGCTGGTTATCCCAATATCAATGTGACTGGTGGTTACATCTCAGGCCTGCCGGTCGGTGTCTCGTTTTTTGGACGGGCGTGGAGCGAACCCACCTTAATCAAAATTGCGTACTCTTTCGAACAAGCGACCAAGGCTCGGCAGGCACCGCGATTTCTGCCGACGATCGGTCTGTAAGAGTACCGGTGTGCAATCGAGGAAGACTTTTCTAGCTCGCGCGAATCTAATTTTCGTAACTTTCCCGCGCTTCCATGTTAGCCTTTTGCCTATGAGGGGGTACTAAATGACCAACCTGAATAAGGTAGTCACTTCCCTACGGAGTGAGTACTCCCGTCTTCAAAAGGAGATGGAGAGAGTAGGGAAGGCATTAGATGCCCTCGGTCACGCAAACGGCGCCGGATACAGGAGAGTGAAGCGCGTCCTGAGCAAGGAAGCCCGTGAGCGGATCGCTGAGGCACAAAGGCGACGCTGGGCCAAAGTGCGGAAACAGGCCAAGCAAGCTAAGTCGTAAGCAGTCTTTCGCAAGCACCGCAGACGGCCTCGTTCGAGTCTTTACATAAGAGTGTTACGGACGGGGCCCAAGCGGAGCATCTGTCTAAAGGCAATCCTCATCATCTAAGTCCACCTGAACCATTTCAACGCCAGCGCGAACGAAATCCCGCCCCAGACGATCATCACGAGCAAACGCGGCCATTGGTGGAAAAACGGTGTGCCTTCCAGAATGCTGGCGCGCAACGCATCGTTGAGTGCTGTAAGCGGCAGTGCTTTGATCAGTGGATGAATCACAGCGGGGAAGCGCTCATAAGAAAAGAAGACGCCAGAGAAAATCCACATCGGCATCATCACCAGGTTGATGAGTCCGCTAACGCTCTCGATCTTCTGTGCGCGGCTCGCCGTCAGCAACCCCACGCCACCGAAAGTCAGTGAGCCGATTGCGGCGATCAACGCAATTGAGCCAACGGATCCCAGCACTCGCATGTGAAAGAACAGTACGCCGAAGATGAGCAGCAATCCGACTTCGATGATCATCAGGATCAAGCGGCTGGAGGCCAACGCGAGCAGGAAATCCGTGCGGCGCATGGGCGTGCCCACGAAACGCTTGAGCAGTTTTCGCTGACGCATGTCGACTAGCGCGAACCCGATCCCCCACATGCCAGAGTTCATCAGGTTCATACCCAACAGCCCGGGGATCAGGAAGTCGATGTAACGAGAGCCCGGTTCGGAGGAAGCGACAGCATAGGTTGGTACTGAATCTCTCCTGCCAGCCTCAGCTTGCAGAGCGTCGTTGACCTCGGTTCTTGCCAACACGCTCTCAGGCCGCGCGGGATCGAAGACGTAGCGTATGGTTCCGTTGCCTCCCGGTTCCATTACCAGGTCGAACTTGCCGAGACGGAATCCCTGATGCGCGTTGTCCTCGTTCAGCACGTGAACTTTGAATTGATCGTGCTTCGGAGACTGCTCAAGCAGCGCTTGCAACCGCGGCGAACCTGGCGTTTCCACAATCGCGACTGACAGGGCGTCGCCCGGCTTATTGCGGAAGGCGATTCCCAATCCGAGAGCAAGCAAAAGAGGAAAGACGAATACCCAGAACACGACTTCCGGTTCCCGCTTCAGTTCCAGCATGCGCGCCATCAGCAGATGGCGATAGCCGGACCAGCGGCCATTTGGGCGCGAGGGAGTAGAAGGTGATGGTTCCTTCTTAACCGGTGTTTCCTGGGCAACGCTCATAAGGCTATTTGGTCATTGAATCGTTTAGTCATTTGATCAATGCAACCACCGCGAAGAATAATGGCGTCTTTCATTGATTAAATGACTAACTGTCTAGATGACTAATTCGCTTGTCTTGGCTTCCATTTATTCAAAAACTCCGCTAGCACCTCGGCGGTCAACACGCGAGCATCTTCAAATTCGCCATTCTTTTGACTCACCACCAATTTGCCGTCACTGTCAGCAACAGCGATTGCGGGAATACCTTTCTTCAAAGGAATCTCGTATTGCGCAACGAGATCTGCATTTTTCTCTTCTTCCGGTCCGAGATCAACATGCACAACTTCGTAGTTCGCCACGATCACCGGGGCCAATTCGGAACTTTGAAACGCCAGGTCGAGCACGTGACAGTCGAAGCACCAGTTGGCACCGAAAACCAGGAGCAGTCGCTTGCCCGATCGCGCGGCGCGCCCTTCGGCTTCTCTAATTTCCACGTGCGCATCTGCGTCGGCGGGATAGATATTCGTCGCCATGCTCGACGGCTGTTTAAGCCTGGGAGCGTCCGTGCGCTCCACGGCGATTAGCCGCCAAACATCTCCCTGCTGCTGCCACGATTGATCATCCGTGATGTTCAGTGTCTGCCCGTTAAGCAAAAGCACGCGCGCGCGAAAAATAAAACTGTAGTGGCCGTGGCGAATCGTGTTGCGGACGACCTCGACGTCAATACCGCGCGGCTTCAGTCCGAGCCAGAAGCTTGTGTCAGCCTCGGCGTCGTGCATCACCGAATTCACGCGTACTTGCGCTGCAGGGTTTGTGCTGTAGAAGCTCTTCAACGTAGCGGCATCCTGGGCCAGAATTGCCGCCTTCCACTGCTCAAATGGGAATGGAGACGCATTTGCGATCTGAGACCGTGCGTTCGTCGTCGAAACCGCTAACACGATAGTCACAGCGAGCGTGGCCAGCCGAGTCATAAGAACTCTTTCCTTATCGGACTACTCTTCCCGCAAATGCCTCCCAGTCAGCCTTACAAATACATCTTCCAGGCTTGCCTGCCGCGTCGTGAGGTGTTGCAGCTGTCCAGCCTGTTTATCGATCTCATCAAGCAGTGCTGGAATCGTCAGATGCGGCTGCTTTACGTTTAATGCGATCATGCCTTCGTCTTCTCGTACGGACTCCACGCTCGGCAGCGCACGCCACGTCGGCAGCGAAGCCGCATCGTGATTGCCGCTGACTGAAAATTCCACGACGTGGTGGCCACCCAGACGGTTGATCAAGTCAGGGGGCGACCCTTCCGCAATGACTTGTCCATGATCGACAATCGCAAGCCGGTCACAAAGCTTTTCGGCCTCATCCATGTAATGGGTGGTCAGCAGAACGGTGCCGCCGTTCTGCTGGAAGACACGAATAATGTCCCATAACTGGCGCCTGCTCTGCGGATCGAGTCCGGTGGTCGGCTCATCAAGGAAGAGAATCCTCGGATTGCAGACGAGCGCTGTGGCTACAGCCAACCGCTGGCGCTGCCCTCCTGAGAGCTTTCCAACCCACGAATCTGCTTTCTCTATGAGTTGCAACTGCTCCATAACTTCTTCGCTCGGGCGGGGCTGGCGGTAAAAGCTGGCGAAAAGCTCGATGGTCTCCCGAACAGTGAGTTTCTCGGAGAGTCGGGTCTCCTGTAGCGATATACCCAGCCATTCGCGCATCTCTCGTTCGTTTTCGTTCCAACTATGTCCAAGAATCGAAACTTGTCCTGAGGTTGGCTGAAGCAGGCCCTCCAGAATTTCGATCGTCGTAGTCTTGCCTGCGCCGTTGGGGCCCAGGAGCCCAAAGCATTCGCCCGCTTGGATTTCCAGATTGAGGCCGCGCACGGCCTCGACCTTGCCGTCGTAGGTCTTGCGGAGGTCACGACACTGGATGGCAACGGACATACGGGGAACTGAGTCGATGCACGAGGAGTCGGCAGTATAACACCGGCCCGGTGAGAAGAGAGGGGGGAACGCCCTGCCAAAAGTAGACCAGAAATGCGTAGGTTACTGTCGTTTTTCCCAACACCTGAAAAACCGTGATTTCGCTCACAAAGTGTCGTGATGTCGGTAATTTGCCCTATTGGGGGGTTGAACGAAGATGTCCTTGGAATGTGACCGCTTAGCGCGTTTCGGACTGAAATGGCACGGCGGTTGAAGGAGGAGGCAGGGAGGTTCCGATGGGCACAATTGAGATCCATGAGCCGGAAATAAAGGAAGTCAAACCAGCTGGCCGTCCGGGCGCCGCAGTCCTGCCGAAATCAAGCATCATGTTGGGGCCGGCAGCTGCTCCTAGAACCATGTTTTCTGACAGCCTGCTGGATTTTGGAAAGCAGAACAAGCGCCATGCGCTCGCGACCACTACTTCTTTTATTTTAAATTGCTTGGTTGTCGGCGTGATGTTGATCGTGCCCTTGATGTTTACCGAGACCCTACCGAAGGCTCAATTGCTGACATTCCTTGTGGCGCCTCCTCCTCCGCCACCACCGCCTCCGCCAGCCGCCGAAGCCGTTCAGAGAGTGGTGCGTCAGATTCAGACCGACTTGCTCAACACGGGTCAGCTGCGCACACCGAGCCGGATTCCGCAGAGGGTGCAGATAATTCACGAAGAAGAGGCGCCACCGCCATTGGCAGTGGCTACCGGTGGTGTTGTGGGAGGCGTCCCAGGAGGGATTCCCGGAGGATCGGCAGGGGGTGTCATCGGAAGCATCCTCAGTTCCACGGCAGCTGCGGTTCCCAAGTTCCAGCCCGTGGTTCCGCAACGCGTGCGCATCTCCCAGGGCGTGACCCGAGGGCTATTGGTCCATCGCATAGAACCTTCGTATCCGCCGTTGGCGCGCGCCGCGCGTGTGCAGGGCGATGTTGTTCTGACCGCCGTGATCAGCCCTAACGGTGATATTGAGAACCTGCAATTGGTCAGCGGACACCCAATGCTGGTTCCGGCAGCAATTACAGCGGTGAAGCAGTGGCGGTATAAACCCTATTTGTTGAACGGGCAGCCGGTGGAGGTAGAAACCACGATTACGGTGATCTTCTCCCTGTCGTCGTAAAGGGAGAAAGGCCTCTTCGATGCCAGGAGTGAAATGACAATGCCTGCGGAATACACATATCGCGTTTCGGCTTGGTGGACATCTGGCCGCACCGGACTTGCCAAGTGCGAGTCGTCGCCTAACACGATCCATTTCTCGGAGGCTGCGGAGTTGGGAGGCCTGCAAGGCCGCTGGACACCGGAGCAATTGCTGCTCTGCTCGCTTGCCGGCTGCTTCACAACAACGTTCCACGATGTCGCCCGCAGTGCGAATTTCGAGTACACCGACTTAGAAGTGGAGATCGAAGGCAGTGTTCGCCGTAGTCGAACTGCGGGTTGTAACTTCAACGAAATCTTGATTCGACCGAGACTGACCGTCCATTCCGAGGAGCAGTGTGAGGCTGGTCTCCAACTGCTTCGGCGCACGAAATCCATTTGCATGCTTTCGCGCGCCATCACGGTTCCTCAGACCCTGGAACCGGTAGTGGAAATTGTAAAGGTTCCGGTCGAGGGTTGGACCGCACAAGATGCGGCGGTAAAGATTGGGGTGTAACGCCGGGCTCGTATTCGAGACGAGGGGGTGCGTATGATGTTCTCCTACAGACTAGTACGTCTGATTGAATCTCACGCTGACGCGCTCGCCGCCGGCCTGGAAGAAAAAGTTCACGGCTCTGCGCAAATCATTCATTTCCGCCAGATTCCCGCGCACGAATTGCGGGAACGCGTTTACGAGATCTATCGCCACCTCGGCGAATGGCTGTTGGGCAAGAACGAACTCGATATCGAGCATCGTTATCGCGAAATCGGAGGTCGCCGGGCTAACCAGGGAATTCCATTCAGCGAGGTGATCCACGCGATTGTTCTAACCAAAGAGAACCTCTGGGAGTTTCTGAAAAGTGAAGCCGTGATCGACCACGCAATTGAGATCATGGGCGAACTGGAACTTCTGCAGATGCTGGAAATGTTTTTCGACCGGGCGATTTATTATGCCGCTGTGGGGTATGAGGAAGAAGTTGCCCGCCAAGTGCACGAAACGGGGGCATTGCGGGCTAGCTAGGAGACTAAACGAGGATGTCGATGTCATGGGAGATGGAATACAAAAAGCGGCTGAAGACGGCGGACGAGGCACTGGGGTGCGTCAAGTCCGGGATGCGCGTCTACATTCAGCCCGGATGTGCCGAGCCTGAAACCCTGGTGGAGGCGCTGATCCGGCGCGCCCCAGAGCTCTTCGACGTAGAAATCGTTCACATGATGACCATGGGGTGCGCGTCCTATGTGGCTCCCGAAATGGCGGGCCACTTCCGGCACAACGCCATGTTCATCGGCGCGAACGTACGGGATGCCATCAACGAAGGTCGCGCCGACTACACCCCCATTTACCTGAGCGAGATCGAAGGCCTGTTCGAGAGCGGGCAGATGCCGATCGATGTCGCGCTGATCGAAGTGTCGCCGCCGGATTCCCACGGCTTCTGCAGCTTTGGGGTCGGCGTCGACACAACCCTTACCGCCGCGAGGGTCGCCAAGCACGTAGTGGCGCAGGTCAACGACAACATGCCGCGCACCTACGGGGACAGCTTCATTCATGTGGACGAGATTAGTGCCTTTGTCGAATCGTCACGGCCCCTTTGCGCGCTGAAGAAGCCCATCGTTACCGATCTGCAAGTAGCCATCGCTCGCAACGTTGCTGGCTTGATCGGGGACGGCGCGGTATTGCAGACGGGCATTGGCGGAATCCCCGATGCCGTCCTGCCGATGCTAATGGACCGCAAAGATTTGGGCGTGCACAGCGAGCTCGTGTCGGACGGCGTAATTCCGCTGATCGAAGCCGGCGTCCTTACAGGCGCCCGCAAGAATTTCAAGCCCCGCAAGATCATCCTTGGATTCGCACTGGGCACGAAGCGACTGTTCGAATTCATGGACAACAATCCCATTTTCGAGTTTCATCCCACGGCATATACGAACGATCCAGGCCTGATCGCGCGTAACGACAATATGGTCGCGATCAATTCGGCGATTCAAGTGGATCTGACCGGACAGGTCTGCTCCGACTCGATCGGCAACACTTTTTATAGCGGAATTGGCGGCCAAGTCGATTTCCTACGGGGAGCATCGCGTTCAAAGGGCGGAAGGCCAATCATCGCGATCTCTTCCACTGCAAAGAGCGGGAAGATTTCGCGAATTGTTCCCATGCTCGATCCGGGCGCAGGCGTAGTCACATCTCGCGGCCTTGTCCGCTACGTGGTGACCGAGTATGGTGTGGCATATTTGCACGGCAAGTCGATTCGCGAACGCGCAAAGGCGCTGATCGAGATCGCTCATCCGGACTTTCGTGCGGAGTTGTGGGAATACTGCGAGAAGACGAAGTGGTTGCAGCACCCGCAAGCGGTGCAGGGGGCTGCCGTTTCGAGATAAAGACGAGGAGTGAACTATGGCCGGTCCGGCGCGCGGCAAAGTTGTAGTGAATATTGAAGAGTGCAAAGGATGCGGGCTATGCGTCGAATCCTGCCCGCCGAAGTGCCTCGAACTTTCTCCTGAGCTCAGCCATTACGGCGTTCATTCCGCGCGTTACACCGGCCACGACTGCACCGGATGCGGCATCTGCTTCTACTGCTGTCCGGAGCCCGGCGCGATTGCGGTCTATCGCTTGGCGGCTCCGCCGAAATCGGTCGCTCCACAAGTGCAGGCAGGAGGCGAACATGCGGCAACTCTGTAAGGGCAACGTTGCCGTCATCAAAGGCGCAGTGTTGGCCGGATGCCGCGCTTACTACGGATATCCCATTACACCGGCGAGTGAAGTTGCAGAAGCTGCGGCCCTGTACTTTCCCGAAGTCGGCGGAACATTCGTGCAGGCCGAGAGTGAAACGGCTTCTATCAACATGGTCTACGGAGCGGCGTCGTCCGGAGTGCGCGTCATGACTGCGTCTTCCGGGCCTGGGTTGAGCCTGATGCAGGAGGGCATTTCATATCTCGCTGGAGCAGAACTCCCGTGCGTGATTGTCGACGTGATGCGTGGAGGGCCGGGCTTGGGCAACATTGCCCCCGAGCAAAGCGATTATTTCGCTATGGTCAAAGGCGGAGGTCACGGCAACTACCGCAACTTCGTGGTCGCGCCGGCGTCGGTCCAGGAGATGGCCGACTTCACCATTCTTGCCTTCGAACTCGCCGACAACTATCGCAATCCCGCGATCGTACTGACCGACGGATTCGTCGGACAAATGATGGAGCCGCTCGATCTGGAGTATCGGGAGATTGTCGCGCCGCCCAAGACGTGGGCAGTGCAAGGGACCGCAGGCACCCGCAAGAACATGATCAGCTCGATCTTCCTTGAGTCCGACGATCTGGAAAACCACCAGAGGAAGATGGAGGCGAAATACATCCGCGCGCAGGAGTGTGAAACGCGCTGTGAGCAGTATCGTACCGATGATGCTGAGTTAATCGTTGTAGGCTACGGGATTGTCTCGCGCGTGCTGCGCTCGGCAGTTGACGAAGCGCGCAAGCAGGGAATCAAGGTTGGATTGTTCCGTCCGATCACGTTGTGGCCCTTCCCGACGGGTTTGCCATCAGCGTGATCGACGAAGAGGAAGCCCAACGCGTCTTCGAATACCTCAAGCAGATGGCCAATATAGAAGAGGAACTCGGTGAAGTTCGTCAGTGAATATCGCGACCCGAAAGCCGCCGAGCGACTCGCGGCGGCGATCCGGCAAAAGGTCACCCGCCCGTGGACCATCATGGAAGTCTGCGGCGGCCAGACTCACACCATCGTCAAGAGCGGCCTCGAGGACCTGCTTCCGAAAGAAATCACTCTGGTGCACGGTCCCGGCTGTCCGGTTTGTGTAACGCCGATGGAGTTGATTGACAAGGCGGTTGCGATTGCCAAGCGTCCCGATGCGATCTTTTGTTCCTTCGGAGATATGCTCCGCGTCCCGGGATCCACCAAGAGCCTCTTCGACGTAAAGGCAGAAAGTGCCGACGTCCGAATCGTGTACTCACCATTGGATGCGCTGAAGCTTGCGAAGCAGAATCCCGACAAGCAGGTCGTCTTCTTCGCCGTCGGTTTCGAAACCACGGCCCCAGCAAACGCGATGGCAGCATGGCAAGCGGATCACGACGGCATTGAGAACTTCTCACTGCTTGTATCGCACGTGCTGGTTCCTCCCGCGATGGAGGCCTTGCTGTCGTCTTCTAACTGCGTCGTTCAAGGATTTCTCGCTGCCGGGCATGTTTGCACGATCATGGGATTGGAAGAATATTTTCCAATCGCCGAAAAGTACGAGGTCCCGATTGTTGTGACCGGATTCGAGCCACTCGATCTTCTCGAAGGCATCTACATGACGCTGTGCCAGCTCGAAGAGGGACGGCACAATGTTGAAAATCAATATGTGCGCGCCGTTCGCCGGGAAGGGAACAGGCCAGCACAGAAGTCAATCGCAGAGGTATTTGAAATTGCTCCTCGCCAATGGAGAGGCCTCGGCGAAATCCCGGCCAGCGGCTTCCAGCTCAAAGGACGCTTTCAGAAATACGATGCCAACCGGCGGTTTCCGTTCAGCGGCGAACCGGCCAAAGAGTCACCCGAGTGCATTAGCGGACTGATTCTCCAAGGCATCAAAAAGCCTCACGAGTGCGCGGCATTTGCCGTGAAGTGCACACCCGAGAACCCACTGGGCGCCCCCATGGTATCGTCGGAAGGCGCATGTGCGGCCTACTATCACTATGGCAGACGCCAAAACCACCTCGTTCAACCTGAGCTGTCCAGTCCCACGAGTCGCTGACGATCGCATCGTCCTGGCGCATGGTGGCGGTGGCCGCCTCACTCACCAACTCATCGAAAAGATTTGCATTCCGGCCTTCGGCAATCCCATGCTCGAGCAGCGCCACGATGGCGCCGTTGTCCCGGTCAATGGATCGCGTCTCGCCTTCACAACAGATTCCTTCGTTGTGCGCCCGCTGATTTTTCCCGGAGGAAACATCGGCGACCTCGCAATCAACGGCACTGTCAACGACCTCGCCATGTGTGGCGCCCGCCCTCTTTATTTGAGCGCCGGGTTCATCCTCGAAGAAGGCCTCGAGATGGAAACGCTGCGCACGGTTGTGATGTCGATGCAGCAGGCCGCGGCGAAGGCAAACGTGAAGTTGGTGACGGGTGACACAAAGGTCGTCGACAAGGGCAAGGGGGACGGAGTCTTCATCAACACGTCAGGCATCGGAGTGATCGAGGCAAACGTTGCAACCGAAATCGCTCCCGCCGCAGTGCAACCCGGAGATGCCGTTATCGTGAGTGGCGATCTTGGTCGCCACGGCATTGCAATTCTCTCTGTTCGCGAAGGCCTCGAATTTGAATCGCCAATCCTTACCGATTGCGCCAATGTATGGCCGTCGGTGCAAGCGCTACTGAATGCCGGAATCGAAGTTCATTGCTTGCGCGATCTTACTCGCGGCGGCCTGGCGACGACGCTGAACGAAATTGCTTTTGATCGGAATGTTTGCGTCAAGCTTGAAGAATCTTTGATTCCGGTCGATGAAGTGGTGCAGGGCGCGTGCGAGATCCTTGGCCTCGATCCTCTCTATGTCGCGAACGAAGGACGCTTCGCGGCGTTCGTCCCGGTAGATCAAGCTGACGCCGCATTAGAAGAGATGAAAAAAGTTGAAGTATCCCAAGGAGCCGCTCGAGTCGGCAAAGTGGAAGAGGGCCCCGGTCGCACCGTAGTTCTGCAGAGCCGCATCGGTGGGAACCGAGTAGTCGATATGCTCAGTGGCGAACAGTTGCCGAGAATTTGTTAGCTAACCAAACCGCTGTCGTCCTGAGTGACAGCGAAGCCATAGCGAGGGACCGAACGAGAGCAGAACACTTAGCTGCCATGGACGCGTGTGCACCGGAAGCTTGCAGCAGTTACACGTCCCATTTACCTCAAACCAATTGGGACATCAGAATGAGATCGGGTTGGAAGGTCGAAACTCCTACCCCTCCCACGGATTGACCAGCCTCACCCCGCATTCCTCGAACACGTACGGGTTGCGTGTGGCCAGCGTGGCTCCGTGCATACGCGTGATCGCCGCGATCTGCGCATCGAATTCTCCGATTGGTTTTCCCTGCCGACGGCGAGACGACGCGATCTGGGAGAATGCGCGTGTTGCCCTGTCCTCGAAGGTTAAAATGCGATCAGCGAACACGGTGTCGAACATTCTTTCGGCCCCGACCCGAACTGCATCGCGACGTCTACTGGTGGAAATGAGTTCGATGCCGTAAAGAATCTCTGCCATCGTCACAGCCGTGATGTGCAAGTCTTCCGCAGCCTGACTCCTGAACCAGCGCAGTACGCGAGTGTCCGGCGCGGCCCGCATCAGTTCTAAAACTACGTTGGTATCGAGAATAATCATCGGAGCGATCTGAAATCTTCAGGTTGAAGTCAGACATCTGAAATCTGAAGATTCATTCTCTTTCCGCTAGCCATTCTGGCTCGCGTATCGCCTCGCGTGGAAGTCGTTCGAGTTCCACTCCACCCATGCGGCTGAAGATTTCATGAATACGTTCGGCAAGATTTGTTTTCTTCTGCGGAGTCCGGGCAAGCGCCGTTTTCAAGATCTCGCGGGCCTCCTGCTCCATCGACCGCCCATTTATGGCAGCACGGATTTTCAGCTTGCGCTTGGTGGCCTCTTCCAAATTTCGAATGGTGATATTCGCCATGCTATCAATGATAGCATTGCTGGCAATGAATGCATTCTAGAATCGTCCGTGCCTCTGCCTGGCTCGTAATGTACCGTTATCGGTACTGTTTCAGAATTTTGCGATCCGGCGTATCTCATTGATTCGAAGCAAGCTATACCCATCGTGACCCAAATCACCCCCAGCGGTGAGAATTATCACTGCCATATTTGGGAACAGTCCGAGAATAGACAGCGGCATAATGCGTTTACGTTGTACCGACGGAGGTAGCAACCATGTCCGTGATGACACCCCCGGGAATCAAAGTTCCAGGGGACTACATTGAATCCGTGATGATCAGTGTGAAAGCCAAAAACCCCGCCGAGCCCGAGTTCCACCAGGCGGTGCAGGAAGTGTTCGACTCTCTCAGGTTAGTCCTCTCAAAGCATCCCGAGTATCAATCGGCGCGCCTGCTCGAGCGCATTGTCGAGCCCGAGCGCGTCCTCATGTTCCGCGTCCCGTGGTTCGATGACCAAGGAAACATTCAGGTCAACCGCGGATTCCGCATCGAGATGAACAGCGCCATTGGCCCCTACAAGGGCGGACTGCGCTTCCATCCCAGCGTGAACCTCGGCATCCTCAAATTCCTCGCGTTTGAACAAGTATTCAAGAACTCGCTCACCACGCTGCCCATGGGTGGCGGCAAGGGCGGCAGCGACTTCGATCCCAAGGGCAAGAGTGACAACGAGGTGATGCGCTTCTGCCAGAGCTTCATGACCGAACTGCAACGCCACATCGGCCCCGACACCGACGTCCCGGCCGGCGACATCGGCGTCGGCGGCCGCGAGATCGGCTTCTTGTTCGGACAATACAAGCGGCTGCGGAACGAATTCACGGGTGTCCTCACAGGCAAAGGCCTGGGATGGGGAGGCTCGCTGATTCGTCCGGAAGCCACTGGCTATGGATGCGTCTACTTCGCGCAGGAAATGCTGAAGACCAAGAAAGAAACCTTCGATGGCAAGCTCTGCCTCGTCTCTGGCAGCGGCAACGTCTCGCAATACACCATCGAGAAGCTGCTCGATCTCGGGGCGAAGCCGGTCACTTGCTCCGACTCGAACGGTGTGATCTACGATCCCGATGGAATCGACCGCGACAAGCTGGCTTGGGTGATGGAACTGAAGAACGTAAAGCGTGGACGCATCCGCGACTATGCTGACAAGTTCAAGAAAGCCATCTTCATGCCTACCGACATTAAGCTGGAGCACAATCCGCTGTGGAACATCAAGGCCGATTGCGCATTCCCGAGCGCGACGCAGAACGAAATCACCGCAAAAGACGCGGCGAACCTGCTCAAGAACGGGATCAAGCTGGTGGCCGAGGGCGCGAACATGCCGTCCACGCTCGAAGCGACCAAGATGTTCCTCGATGCCAAGATCCTGTACGGACCGGCCAAGGCTGCCAATGCTGGTGGCGTGGCGACGTCCGGCCTCGAAATGGCCCAGAACAGCGCTCGTCTGAGCTGGACCCGCGAAGAGGTCGACGACCGTCTGCACAAGATCATGGTCGCCATTCACAAGAACTGCTTCGAAACGGCCGAGAAGTACGGCACGCCCGGCAATCTCGTGAACGGCGCCAACATCGGCGGCTTCCTGAAGGTAGCCAACGCGATGCTGGACCAGGGTTTGGTGTAGTTGGGCTTTTTTGTGAAAATAGAAAGAGAAGTGGGTGCCCCAGGTCTCGCTGATTTTGCGAGACCTGGGATTCCATTTTGTTGGCAGATATTCCTACGATGACGATGATTGTCCGGAAACATCGCACCAAGCTCCTAGTCTTGTTCTTCGGCACGGTCATATTTGCTGTTTTCTGCCTGCTCTATTCGATCCGCTTGAATCGTTGCGTGTTGTACTACTACGGAGCATCCCCGGAAGAGGTTCCACAAGGGACAGCAATCGCTATTCTGAATCCGCTTCGCAATCGAAAGGACGAGACGAATGCACAATGGCTGATTCGCGACCTCAGAACCGACAAATGCGAAGAAATCGCACGCGAACGCCTGGCCGCTGACCCAGTGCGAATCTGCAGTGTAATGCGCGGTAATACCCAAGCGTCGCTTATCTGGCTCGATCCGGAAAGCGACACGATGAGCGGACGAACTCGTAGACTGATTTACGACCTACCAGACAGAAAAGTGAGACTCGTCGTCTACTTTGCTCCCGATGAAGATGGGTGGGGAGTAAGGACGGCGTCAATCGCCCAGTAACTAGATTCAAAGGCTCGTGGTCTGGATCCCACAGACCTCCCCTGTCTCGCAACACCGGCGAGACAGGGGGCACCCCAATTTGTGTTCGATTTCGCTTCGGCTAGTCGATTTCGTCAAGACCTCTAGGTTGGGAATTTTGAGGTCGAACCGTCATCACCAGAATGTCCGTGTCGTTGATCTTTACAGGCCCCTTCTCTCTCGATAGATACCAACGAAAACTGCTCCAGGGCCACTGCTCGGGCGAACCGACCAGACCGCGCGTTACCGGATTGCTATGAATGTAACGCAGCTTCTCGATGCGCTTCTTCTCCGTCCAAACATTGAAGTCATAGAACCGTACCTGCCAGAACCGGTGCGGATCCACAGCAGAATATGGGGTGCGCCAGGTCTCGCTGGTGTTGCGAGATCTGGGAACTCCGTCACCATCCAAACTCCGGACGAAACCGAGCTTGAGTGCTTGAATCGCGGTTGACAGTGTTGCTCTCTGTGGCTCACTGACCAACAGGTGTACGTGTTCTGGCATCACGACGTAGCCGAGGACAACGAGACGATACCGACGACGGACCCTTTCGAGTATCTCCAGCAAGAGATCGCATCGAACCGGATAGTCCAGCAGTGGCTGGCGCTGATAGCAGCTGAAAGTCACGAAATGGAGATCGCGTCCACCGTAGAACCGGTGCGGATGACCTTGCATGGTTGAAGACTACGTCATGGGAGAACAAAATGTCTGTGACGGGTGAACATTCCCGCTGTGAATATTCCCATGTCTCGCAAAAACAGCGAGACATGGGGCACCCCACATTTACGGGCGGCGCGGCCGGGTTCATTGTGTCGCGCTTCCGCTGCTCGCCGATCCACCGAAATCGTATCCCTCCCGCATCGCCTGACGGAATTTCTCCCGCTCCTCAGGTGTCATCTTCCTGCAGCGGCCTTGCCAGCGACGGCCGGGGCCGAATCCGCGGTGACCTCCGTGGTGACCAAACAGGATGCGGCATAAGGCCAGCAGTCCAAGCGCTTGCCAGAATGACAGCATCCGCCACCCAAACAGCGGCGGCAGCAACCAATTCCACAGACGCATCACAACTTCGCCACCGATAAACAGAAACAGCGGAATCGCGATAATTGCTGCTGGAACAATCCAATACCATCTCCGTCTCATAAGCTCTCCCTTACTCACCTCGAAAACTCGTCGTACACACGCTGCAAGCGTTCACGTAGATGCAGCACGGCATACCGTTTGCGCGCGAGAAGCGTGTTCAAACTCGTGCCCGTCTGCTTCGCCATCTCCTTGAAACTTCGCCCTTCCAACTCGTGGGCCACAAACACGTCGCGCTGTTCCTTTGGCAACTCACTCAGAGCGCGTTGCAGTTCATTCAACAACACATTGCGTGCGAAGACCGCGTCCGGCCTATCCTCGGGCGAAGGCAGCAGGTCTTCAAACGGCAAGCTTTCTTCATCATCACTAGCCTCAAGGTCGCTGAAGTTCTCCGGTTCCTTCTTGCGAAACACATCGGTGATGCGATTGCGCGCCACACGAAACAGCCAGCCCGTGACGTGCTCGATCGGCATCAGCAGTCGGTTCGCTTCCACCAGTCGGTAAAAAACGTCCTGCAAAATGTCTTCCGCGTCGCCGGGATCGGGCACATGCCGCCGGATGAAGTTGAGCAGCCGGGATCGCTCCCGCTTCACCACCTCGGAGATGCGCCGGTCTTCTTCGCGTAAGATCTGTTCGCGTGCCATGCGCTCAAGTGCCGTGGAGACCGGGCTTGCCGCTTCGTTCAACCACTTCTGTAGACGAATGAGGGCGTGCGGATATTGTAGGTCGGTAAGTCAGTGAGGGGTTTGCTCTTGCTGGCTCTCCTGCGGCACAGGTACGTAAGCCCGGCGGTAGCGCAGTCGCACGCCTTTGTAGCGGGACTTGGCCGCATCGGTGAATTTCACTACGAGCTTGTGGCGTTTGCCATCCAGGACGGTCGGCTGAAAGCCGAGTTCATAACGAAAATGCAATTGCTGCAGAATCTGTTGGAGCCCAGCGCCGTAGCCGTCTGGTGTGACGTCAAGATATTCTCCGCCGGTCTCGGAGGCGATGTAGTGCGCCACCTGGCGTTGCTCGCCAGGAAGCCACCAGATGTGCGGAGAACGTTGATCTCTCAGCCCGAACGCGACCGCTGAGGTCTCCAGTAGTTCGCCGATGAAGTGATCGGCCTCTGATCGCGGCATGCCGCTCCAGTCTCCATAGAGAAAAATAATGAGTGGCACCGGCTCGGGTTTCGATGATCGCGTTGCGTCGACAATGAGCTGCAGAGTTTTTTGCAACGCCAGCTCGCCGGTACGATCGTGATTACCCGGATTGGGCGAAACAACTAGAACCTGTTCTGCCGCAGCGGTCGCGTCGCCGATATTCGCCGTCGGCTGCAAATCGAGTTGCGCATCGCCGTTATCGCACCAGTGTGCGACGCCGATCGTGTCCTTTTTTTCCATGTTCGCTAGCGCGGAAGCAAAGCGATTCATCTGGCCTGCGAAGTAGCCCGAGCCCTGTGCCACCCAGTTCGGCATGCGACATTGCATGACAATCCATAACGCAAGGGGACGAGTTGTCGATTGAGTGCCAGTGTCGAAGGTTTTGATCGGCACCGCAGAACCGTCATCAAGAAGTTGGAAGTCTTCACGTTGCAGATTCTTTTCGGGGAGGCCGTTTTTCAACGCGACGACGTCGACCAGCACGAGGCTGGTGGAAGTACGAATAGTGACCTCGGGTTGCTGCGCCGCACCTGGCTTGGGACAGAAAGCGTTGGCGGCCAGCACAGCCGCGCATAAAATCGCAGCTGGCTGTGGACATCGGATTTTAGCGGCATTCCGCATGGGCTGTTCACGCTTCGGTCGTTTGCTGATGCTGAGTGGGCATTGCCTTCGTATAGGTTGAAACGAGCAGCCGCTTCCCGCGCTTGGTGAATTTCACGCGAACCAACCAGTAAATCAACAAGGGCAGCGGGAGGATCGTCAATGGAGCAAGGATGTACTGCTTGCGGATCGCTGGCGGGAAGACCTGCTGTTGTCCCAGGAAGAACGAGCCTGTAGCGATGAAGAGGCCAAAGCACATTCGCCAAAGGTGACGTACCAGCCGGGGAGTGCCTGAGATACCTCCGCGCACCAGCATGCGAATGTCGCCGGATGCGGCGAGCAGCGGAATGGTCCCCATAAAGAAGTACATGCCGATGGGAACGCCGGGTTGTTGGGCGGACAACCCCTTCACCACGCGGATACCAAGAATCCAGAGACCAAGACCCAGAGCGAGTGCGAGCACAAGCGCACCCCAGTCGAAGACACCTGCCCGTTGATCTCTTTTTCTCCCCGCCAGCCATGCTGTCGAGATCAGGTAGAAAGTCAGAATGCCGCCGAACACGTTGTTCATCTGATGCTTGAGAACAGCCAGATAGGTGGCGCATGCTCCCATGATGAGCATGGAAATGACGAATACCTTCCCTGCGGTGCGATGCCCTTGCGAACCTTTGCTATAGAACATCGCGACCACGCCCGAGAGCAAGCCGACAATTCCACCAGTGATGTGGAGTATAAGCAGCGGAAGTCTCATGTTCAGCTCATCCCCAGTCCTGTTCGCAAGAGCCCTACCGCATAGACGGACGAAAACCGAGAAAATTACAGCGACTGAAAGGATAATGCTGAAACTGTTCTGGCAGTCACCAGTAAGTGCGCTTAGTCACCCAAGTGGGTGATCCCTCGACGTCGATTCCTGCGAGCAGACGAGTATGATTAGCTGACAATAGCTGATGATTTCGCGTCCCATCACCGAGCCGATTCTCGACGCCGAGGAACGCTTCGAAGGCTTCGAGAACCTGATGCCGTTTCGAATCCAGAACATCCTTCTGGTCTCGAGCCTCTACGATTCATTCATACTGCGCGAAGATGGACGGCTCAATGAACTGCTCATCGACGAATCGCTCGAACTGAATCTCAGGCAGATTCCGAGCATTACCCACGTTTCAAGCTGTGCCGAAGCACTCGACTTAGCCAAGGCGAATCCACAATTCAACCTGATCGTGACCAATTTGACGGTCGGCGACACCAACGCTGCTGATCTTGCCCGTAAGGTGCGCGAAGCGGGCCTTGACGTGCCTGTGGTCGTGCTCGGCTACGACTATCGCGAAATCAAGAATTTCGTTGCCCGCAATCCGGTAACGGACGTCGACCGCGTGTTCCTCTGGCAAGGAACCGCCCGTATCCTGATTGCAATCGTTAAGTACATTGAAGATAAATTCAACGTGCTCCACGATACGCGTGCTATGGGCGTCCCCGTGTTGCTCGTCGTAGAAGACAACATCCGCTATTACTCGTCATTCCTTCCGGTGATCTATACCGAACTCATCAAGCAGTCGCGGCGTGTGATTCAGGAAGGCATCAACGTGGCGCACAAGTTGGTCCGCATGCAGGCGCGCCCGAAGATTCTGCTCAGCTCGAATTTCGAAGAAGCCGCTGAGCTCGTTCAGAAATATCGCGACTACATCTTTGGCTTAGTGTCTGATGTGGAGTTCCCCTGGGACGGCAAGCTCAGTCCCGAGGCCGGATTTGAACTCTCACGCATGGTCAAGAGTCTGGCTCCAGATGTTCCTGTCGTTCTGCAAACCAGCCGAACGGAGTTTCGTCCGCGAGCACACGCCGAAGGCTATTCTTTTCTACGCAAGCGGTCACCGACACTGATGAAAGATTTGCGGCGCATTTTGACCGATCAATTCGGCTTCGGAGACTTTGTCTTTCGCATGCCCGATCAAGCCGAAGTCGGTCACGCGAAAGATCTGAATGAACTGGAGGAGATGCTCCAGACCATTCCAGCCGATAGCCTGATGTACCACGCGCAGCGCAACCACTTTTCCCATTGGCTGATGGCACGAACGGAATTTGCGCTCGCGGCGAAGCTACGTCCGCGAAAGGTTTCAGACTTCAACGGTCCCGAACATCTTCGCCGCGATCTGATTGCGTCGATCAACGACTATCGTTGTGAGCAAAACGAAGTGCTCATTGGCGACTTCAGGGGCGACACGTTTAAACCATCGCAGGCCAGCTTTCTGCGCATCGGTTCGGGATCGTTGGGAGGGAAGGCCCGAGGCCTCGCCTTTGTCCGTCACCTGCTACGCACGCGGCGCATTGTGAAGCGCTTCCCTGGCATCCGGATCGCGGTTCCTCCCGCAGTCGTTATTGCAACCGACATGTTCGATCAGTTTCTGGCGGAGAACAACCTCAGTGATTTCGCCCTGCATTGTGATGATGACAGCGAAATCCAGCAAAGATTTCTGGATTCGTCGTTGCCTGCGACCCTCACGGACAATCTAAAGGCGTTCCTTGAGGAAGTCCGTTATCCGCTCGCGGTCCGGTCTTCCAGCCTCCTGGAAGACTCGCAGTACCAGCCGTTCACCGGTGTATACGAAACGTTCATGCTGGGGAACCAGCAACCCGATTTGCAGGTTCGGCTCGACGAACTTTCAGAGGCGATCAAGCGAATCTACGCCTCAACTTTCAGCCAGCACGCCAAGGCATACGTGCGTGCGACGCCGTATCGGCTGGAAGAAGAAAAAATGGCTGTCATCTTGCAACAGGTCGTCGGCGCCCTGCACGGTCCGCGCTTTTATCCGGATTTCTCCGGCGTGGTCCGGTCGCACAACTTTTATCCGGTTGAGCCGATGACCTATTCGGATGGAATCGCGGCCGTTGCGCTCGGTCTGGGACGAACAGTAGTCGATGGTGGCAAGTGCATCAGCTTCTGTCCAAGATATCCACGGAACCTCTTGCAGTTTTCGTCAGTAGAAGACATCCTCTCTAACACCCAGACCGAATTCTGTGCTCTCGAACTCGATGGCGTGGCGAACGGAACCGGGCCCGGCCACTTGCGCGAAGCGCGGTACGGCCTCGACGTTGCCGAGGCAGACGGTACTCTGCATGCGGTCGCGTCAACTTACTCTCCTGAGAACGAAGCCGTCTACGACGGACTGAGCCGCGCAGGGCCGCGGGTGGTCACATTCGCCCCTATGCTCAAACATGGTCTCTTTCCGATTGCTTCCATCCTTGATGTCCTCGTTCGCGCCGGCGAAGATGCGCTCGGAAACCCCGTGGAGATCGAATTTGCAGTACGGTTGCCCCGCGGAGAAGAGCCGGCAGAATTTGGATTTCTGCAAATCCGGCCCCTCACGCTCGCTCGCGATCACCAGGATCTTGCCATCACGAACCTGGTTCCATCCCAACTCGTCTGTCATAGCACCAAGGTCCTCGGCAACGGACGCATCGAGAATCTCTGCGATATTGTGGTCGTCGACTCGCATCGATTTGAACGCAGTCGCAGTCCACAGGTGGCGCACGCCGTGGCCCACTTCAACGCGACACTCAGCACCGAGAACCGGCCGTATCTGCTGATCGGTGTAGGACGTTGGGGATCCAATGACCCATGGCTCGGCATCCCGGTCGAGTGGGACGAGATTTCTGGCGCCCGTGTAATTGTCGAAGCAGGTTTCCGCGACTTCCGCGTGACTCCTTCGCAGGGAAGTCATTTCTTCCAGAACCTCACGGCATTCCAGGTCGGATATTTCACCGTGAATCCGGACGCCGGCGAGGGTTCTCTCGACTGGCAATGGCTGGCCGAACAACCCGCCGTGAATGAACGTGAGTGCGTGCGTCACCTGCAATTGAGTGAACCGCTAAAGATTGTCATGAACAGCCGCACCAGTCAGGGCGTGATTTTCAAGCCAGAATTGAA